>Ga0116170_10003145_pt1 | contig 15538 bp, 10 predicted proteins | sample AD_JPNHW1_MetaG_FD_89797 | JGI IMG/M metagenome (GOLD analysis project Ga0116170, IMG submission 89797) | Active sludge microbial communities of municipal wastewater-treating anaerobic digesters from Japan - AD_JPNHW1_MetaG | ecosystem: Engineered > Bioreactor > Anaerobic > Digestate | place...
GCGACGATCATCCACTTGGGCACCATCAGCTTCGTCCGGCGCTTCGTCGATTGGAAGGACGATCCGCTCGGCAAGCTGGCCGGCCAGATGGTCGGCGCGTCACGCTCCGGCAAGCAGAACATCGTCGAAGGTTCGGAGCGTGCCAAGACCTCCACGGAGACCGAGATCAAGCTGACGGACGTCGCCAAAGGGAGCCTCGCGGAGCTGCTGGGGGATCTTGAGGATTTTCTGGCCTGCCGAAACTCGATCCCGTGGAGCATTCACTCGGACGACTACAAAGCCGTCAACAGCATCACGCTTGAACCGTTCGCCTATATGACCTTGTCATTAAGTGAAGTGGACCGTCTATATCGGCAAAAATACACCAGAATAGAAGAGGAACTAAAGAAACAGAAGGACTCGGCTCCGTGGTTCCAGAAGATCGATATTCCATCGAGCGTTATTGGAGCGGGGTTCTTAGCCCTAGTAGCCATCATCTGGAAAAAAATAGAAAAGGGATTTGAGAAAATCCTAACATGGGCTAGCAAGGCGATTTATCAAAAATGGGCAGGGCGATTGTTATTTCGATCCCTGGGAATGAAACGATATCGTTCTGCGGTTATATCACGAAATGCCATTGTTAAAAGGCGCTTTTAGGAGTAATTCTTTGGTTCGGTGGCCTGACGCAAAAGAGATAGCATCAAATAGAATGTTGCAAAAAAGCACATCTGTCATTGTTGATAACGTAGAGTTGACGCGTTGGATAAGAGGTTTTGACACTCAGACCACGCATACATGGTTGCGAATACTCGCGCAAACTTGCGCCAAGCAAGACAACTTGCCTTCTTCAGCCGACTGGGCAAGCGCTTTTTCTCCTCCTCCTGCGACCGGGAAGGGTTGGGAGACTTTCGTTTTGACGGCCATCCTGATTTTCGTTGCTGCAGGCAGTATATTTGGCTATTGGGACTTTTGGAGGGGGAATCAAAGTTGGCTGGTCGCCATAATGGGGTTATTTAGTTTAACAGGGACATTGGCGATGGCATATCTTGTGTTGTCTTGCAGCAGGACGTTTATGGAGGCGGGACAGGCTCTTTTAGTTGTTCCGATTATTGGTGCCGTCTTAACAGGAACATCAGTTTCAACTACGCCAAATTCTGCTTGGTTGTCATGGTCGATAGGCTGGATTCCATTTGCGATGGCAGCTCTTTCCTTGTATGGAATAGGTATGAGGTTACTGTGCTCAAATGCTGACCGAGGATATGGTCCTGCTTTGCCTCCTGTGAAAGCTGTGTTGGGTAGTGTTGTCATTGTTGCACTAATTCTTTTTGTTTCATTTGCTGTTTCTTTCTTCTTTGATGGTAGAATCGATTCGGTTTTGAGAAGAGTTGCTGAAATCACTTGTCAATGGTTTGTGGTATTGTTGGTTAGCCTTGTTATTTCTTTCAGAAGCGACGAAGGAAAACAGGCCTATTTACTTGGTCCGGTTGTAGCGCTCATTATTTGCGTATTCTTTCTTGTAGTTGCTGGGACCGGCCTGTCGTTCCAGCATGGTTTGATGCACTTCTTTGGATTCCTTCCGGCGATTTGTTTGCATCTGTTTGCCTATTTCGTCTGTGGACTTGTGTATGGGTCATGGTGGCGTCGGTGGAAAATGACACAGAATCCTTTGAGACCGATCGCTCGGCATTTGATCCCCATAACTGATGAGACTTTAGTATTTAGTCAGGGTCAGAGAATTTTTAGCCGTTTTTTTAAGATTTGGTCTCACTCTTGTCCAAAATAGCGTTTTGAAATGAAAAGCCTCCGGTGACCGTGTACGATGGGTGTAACGAAAAACTCATCCCCGCGGTTGACGCCGCGGACACAACCCCGGAGGCGTTGTCATGATACGCGTTGCGAGCTGCTTTGGGTGGGTAAAAGGGGTCGTGTGTCTAGATTCTAGGATGTGGGTGGGTAAAAGGGGTCGTGTGTCTAGATTCTAGGATGGGAGGAGTTGGGGTCGTAGTTCGACATTCTACATTTGCCAGCTGCGGCAGACGTGCTGTCGGCGCCGTCTTCACTTCTTCCCCCTCTTCTTCTTGGGCAGCGGCGGCAACTGTTTGATCGCTCGGTCAAAGTCACTTTCCGCTTGGTCGGTCTGAGCAATCCGGGCGGTGTTGAATTTCTCGTATTCCGACTCGGCGAATTCTTTGGCCAGCTCGTGCGAGATTTTGCCCGCGTGCGTCAGAACCGCACGGTCGTTCAACGTCAGAAAGCCGTGGAGCTTGGCGATCCAGTCGTGCATGGTCATGGGCACGCGCCGCATGGCTTGGCCCTCTGCAAAGACGAGATACTGCTCAACGAGGTTGTTCAGAGCGGCAAGCTCCGGCTCGTTGAGATAGTTCTTGGCGATGGCAACGTCCTCTTTGCGCACCTTCGCGCCCCGCCAGCTGGTCAGCCCCATGTGCGGCTTGTCGGCATCGGCGCGCGCGTGAATGAGTTCCGCCGCCGTCTGGCCGGTGATCGCCCAGTGCATCTTGTTCTGCACCGTCTGGAAAAACGCAATGCTTTCCGGTCGGGTGGGATCGTAGTCGACGCTGGTGGCGTAGATATCGGTGACCTTCTGGTAGAAGCGCCGCTCCGACGTGCGGATATCCTGAATCCGCCGGAGCAGCTCTTCGAAGTAGTCGAACGGCTGGTCGGGATTTTTGAGCCGCTCGTCGTCAAGCACGAACCCCTTGACGATATACTCCCGGAGCTTCTGCGTAGCCCAGATGCGGAAACGGGTGGCAACAGCGCTTGTGACGCGGTAACCGACAGAAATGATCATATCCAGATTGTAATATTCTACCTCTCGCGATACTTCCCGACTGCCTTCCGTTTGAACTATCCGATATTTTCGGATAGTTGCCTCACGCGAAAGCTCGCCCTCACCATAAACACTTTGTATGTGGTGATTTATCGTGCGAACGTCTTTTTGAAACAGCTCCGCCATCAGGCGTTGTGTCAGCCAGACACTCTCGTTTTCCAATCGAACGTCGATCTTGAATCGCCCGTCTTCTGCAGCATAGACGAGGATTTGTCCGTGCGGCTGCGCCGCGCTTTCCGCCTCTTTGCTTTTATCGTCCATATTTTAGACTCCCCGCCCCATTCGGGTTCAGCATCTTGACACCAAGACTGTAGACAAAAGCCCATACCGCGACAAGCGCAAAGGGGCGCGATTGAGTGGTGTCGTTCGCCGACGCACACCGAGGTTGACCGGACGCGCAGACGCGCGTCCCTCCTATGAATTCGCGTGATTCGCGGGCAGGATCTTCTCTACCTCAGCACCATGCGCGGCCAGAGTTCGTCAGGGCCGTCGCAGGGCTGGATCCACGCGCACGTCGTTTCTCTCTTTTCTTGGGCACCGGCGGCAACTGTTTGATCGCTTGGTCGACCTGAGCAATCCGGTTGGCGTTGAATGAATGGCAGAACAGCATGATGTAGCGCGAAGAAAAACGGAAAACGGCGAGGCGGCCTCTCCGCACGCCTCGCCGTCCCGTCACGGTTTGCCGAACCGGCTATTTCGCCTTGCAGCAGTCGTCCGAGCCTTTGGCCTGCCCGCACTTCGGGCACAGGTCGGCGGTCTCGGTCTTCTCGGCGGCCTCTTTCCACCCCTTGATGCCTCCGGAGAAGTGCTTCACGTTCGTGTAGCCCAACTGGGTCGCAGCCTCCGCGCCAGCCTTGTAGGCAAGGCACTTGGGACCGCCGCAGTAGGCCACCACGAGCGCGGCTTTTTCCTTGGGCAGTTTGTCGGCGAGCGCCGCCTGGGCGGTCTCGAAGTTGATCGCTCCGGGAATGTGGCCCTTCGCGTAAGACTCGCTTCCGTTGCAGTCGAGCAGCGTCACGGTCTTGTCCGCGATCGCCTGCTTGAGGTCCGCCAAGCTGATGTCCGGCACGCCGGCCTTGGCCTGACCCGCGCCGCTATCCGCCGTTTGCGCCATCAACAGCCCCGACGAGAACGCCAGCGCCAGCGTCATGACTCCGCAGAGAATCGTTTTCATTCGCTCCTCCCTTCCGTGGCCGTCGCCACGTGTTGTCCGATGTTGACTGAATCGTCCACAGGCACACGGTGCCTTGATTGGTTTTGAGAAAATGTTAACCAAGGCTAACTCAAAAGTCAACCACAAAAGAGATAACGCCGAATTCCGAACGCCGAACGCGTAGTTCCGTGGTCGGGGGTCAGGGTTTAGGGTTCAGGGGTCGGGGGTCGGGGTTCGACATCGCCGAACCGTTAGCGGTTGCCGTGCGGCTCAGCGGCGATTCGCCTCCCACCGGCGCGAGTCGTCCGTCAGAGCGAGTTGACGTAGTTGGACAGGTCGTCGACCTCTTGCGGGGAGAGGTCCTTGGTGTTGCCGTGCTTGTTGTTGACGTTGTCGGTCGTGATGACGTCCTTGATGCTCACGGCGCGGCCGTCGTACATGTAGGGCGCGGTGCGCCAGACCTCGGTGAGGATGGGCGTGACGAACTCGCGGTCGCGCTCGGCGTCGGAACCGAGGCCGAGCACGTACTTCTTCTTGTCGCCGTAGTAAGGGGGGGTGTGGCATTTGACGCAGCCGGCCTTGCCCTCGAAGACCACCTTGCCGCGCGTGGCGGAATCGGTGAGCGTGCCGTCGGGCTTGAGGTAGGGGCTCGGCACGGGCTCCAGCGTCTTCAGGTAGGCGTTCACGGCCTCGACGAAATCTTCGGGCACCTGGTGAAACTGGATCATGGTGAAGCCCTTGAGCACGGCGATCTCGGCGGAGGCACGGACGCCGGTGATCATCACGGGCGAGGTGCGGTGCGTGTAGAGCAGGCTGCGGGACTGCTTGGGATTGCCGATGCCGTCGTTCAGCAGGTCCCAGTTCGTGCCGTCCGAGCGCGTGTCCGGGTGGCAGGTGGCGCAGCTCAGCCATTCCTGATAGCACAGGGACGCGTCGTTGAAATCCATCTCGCCCCTGCGCGCGAGGTCCGGCTTCCGCTCCGGACCGAGCGGCAGCGGAACGGCCGCGCCGGGGCCGTCGTCCCACAGCTCGACGAGGTTCAGGCTGTCGGCGAAGCGCATCGCGCTGTAGGCGCGGTTGCCGCAGACCGCCAGCGCACGGGCCCCCTGGCCCTCAAGCGGGACACGCGTTTTCGCGCCATAGAGAAAAGCGAGGTCGTTGACGATCTCCGCAGGTTTCGGCGATTCGGCGAGGCGTTTCTGCATCTCCTTCACGTTGACGACGATCAACTCATGCGTGCCCGCGGCGTTCACGCAGAGCCAGGCGCCGTCTGCGGAAAGCGCGATGCCCCACGGGTTGGCGGCACCCCGCATGGTGTCGTCCAGCAGCACGGTGTTCACATACCGGTGCGCGGCCATGTCGAAGACCGAGACGGCGCTGGTGCTGATCCAGCCGCGGTCGAGGTGTGTGGTCGGAACGGTGAAGCGGCCGAGGGTGTGCGAGACGAACAGATAGTGACCGTCCGGACTCGCGGCCGCGTCGCGCGCCGCGTAGGTGCCGGGCGGCAGATCGAGCGTGGCGATTTTCTCCAGCGTGTCGCTGCGATAGACGTTCAGCGAAGAATAGACGAACTTGCTGTTGGCCGGCATGAGCGGGAAGAGGTTGACGACCCACAGCTCCTTGCCGTCTTTGGAGAGGCGCGTCGCGACCGGCTCGCGGATCGCCTTGGCCGAGGCGCGGACCTTGCCGGTCGCGAGATCGAGCGCCTGCACGTCGGGCTGGTCGGCGCGCGCGAAACGGTTGCAGTAGAAAAGCGTCTTGCCGTCCGCGCTGACCACGGGCGCCACGGGCGTGTGACCGGCCGGGAAGGTGCGCAGGACCTTGCCGGTCGCCGCGTCGAGTTCGACGACGCTCCCGCCGAACTCGCCGGCCGTCGCATAGAGCCGGGTCTGGTCGGGCGAGAGCGCCAGCTGGCCCACCTTTTCGACCGGATAACGGGCGGCGACCTTTTCCGCCTCCGTATCGAAGACCGCGATGGAACCGTCGGTTTCGCACGCCGCGTAGAGGCGTTTGCCGTCGGCGCTTGCGGCGAGCGCCGACGGCGAAAGGTCGTGCTCTCCCGCCGCGCGGACGGCGAGCGCCGACGCGACGAGGGGGGCGATCTGGAACCACCTTCTCATCTAATCCTCGACGACGACGCGGAAGCCGACGTCAAACACGCCCTGCCACGGCGCGTAACCGAGGCGGTAGCTGGCCGTCGCGCGGTACGGGCGGTCGAAGAACGAACCGCCGCGCACCACCTTGCGCACGGTCGGGCTGAGCGTGTCGCTCGTCTTCACCGCATAGGGGTAGCGCACGTAATCGCTGCGCGTCCACTCGGCGACGTTGCCGTGCATGTCGTAAAGGCCCCACGCGTTGGGCTGGTACTGCTTGGTGCCCGTCACGAGGAACTGCTTGTCGTCGAACTCCGAAACGCGCGGCACGAAGTCGTACGCCAACCGTCCGACGAGGCCTTTGTTGAAGGTCGGATTGATGCCGTCCACGGCATATTTTTCGATCGACTTGTCGGCGAGGTTGGCGTAGGGGCTGAAGTCGGACGCCCGGCTGCCGAAGAACATCGCCTGGTCGCTGCCGGCGCGGCAGGCCCACTCCCACTGGGCCTCGGTGGGCAGGGCCACATTCATCCCGGCCTTTTTGCCGAGCCACTTGCAGAAGGCGCAGGCGTCGGTCCAGCTCATGCGGACCGCCGGCTGCTCCGAGTAGTTGGCGTAATAGCCGAGTCGCACGTGGTCTTTCCACTGCTGGTCGAAGACGCTGGCGTTGTGGTCGGGCTGGAAGGCGAAGAAGGCCGCGTTGTTGATCTCCGCCTCGGACATCCAGAACGGCTTCGCGATCTTCACGCAGTGCCGCGGCTGCTCCTGCGCGGTCTCGTCGTCGCTGCCCATCACGAACTCGCCGGCGGGAATGCGGACCAGGGTAATGGACACGCCGTCGCCGAGGTCGATCACGCGCTTCTGCTGGCCGCCGGCCTGCGCCTGCATCTGCTTGGCGGCGTCGGGCGCGAACGGCCAGCCGGGCGCCGAGACGGCGACGGGCGCGTGCAGCTCTTCCGAGGTCTCGTGCGTGACCTTGACGGGATAGGGCGCGGCGGGCGTCGCCTCCCAATCGGCGTTGACGCCCGCGTATTTGGCGCGCAGCTCGGCGGCGTATGCGGCGATGTTGGTGGTCCACGTTTCGTGCTGCGCGTCGATGGCGTAGACGGAGGACCAACTGCCGTGATAAGGCACATTCAGGTCGATCCACGTGTAGAGGCGGCGCCATGACTCGTCGTCCAGCTTGACGCCGTGGTGGCCCTTCTCGAGCATTTGGACGCCCTCGGAAGTGGAGGCGTGGTACTCGTAGGGGATGCCCATGAGGCTGCTGCTCTCGGGGCCCGGCCGGCGGAAGTAGCGGTGAAACGCGTGGTAGGAGCGGCTGAAGTGCTCTTCGATGCTCTTCGTGTCGACCAGCTCTTTGTTCTTAAAGTCCGGCTTCTTGGGGTCGCTGCCGTCGTGGCAGCGCACGCAGTAGGCGTCGAGGATCGGCTGGATCTCCATGGCAAACGAGAAGCCCTCCACCTTCGAACGGGCGGGCGTGATGGTCTGCGGCGGCTTGCCGGAGGCGATGGTTTTGCTGGTCACGGGCGGTTCGGTCGGCGCCTCGTGGCAGCCGATGCAGGAGAGCTCCTCGCCCGGCATGGCGACCAGCCAGCTCCTGAAAAGTTGCAGCGCGCGGCCCTCCTTGTCCAGAGGCTGGATGGAGATCGTCGTGTTGGCCGGAACGCGGAACATCGCGGAGCCGTCCTTCTCCACCTTCACCGTGCCGAGCAGGCGCTTGATGTCCCAGCCGCTCTCGACGCCGATGTGGTGGTGGTTGCCGGTTCTGTAGTAGCCGTAGGCGTAGGTGAAGAGGCGCAGCGAATCGACGACCCCCACGGGAACGCCTTTGAGTCCCGGTCCGCGATAGACGTTCTGGATGTAACAGACGGCCTGCTGGTCTTGAAGGTTCACGCGGCTCGGGATCACGGGCGGACGCTCGCGTTTGCGGAACGGGTAGGGCTCGACCATGACGCTGTAGCCGCTCTCCAGTCCCTCGGGCTGCACCTGCACGAAGTTGTCGAACGTGTCCACGAGGTAGAGCTTCCACGGGCTCTGGTCCGTCAGCCGGACGACGGCCAGGAAATAGTTCGCGCTGATCGGATAAGGCTGAAGGCCCTGCGGGTAGACGTCGTTGACCAATTGGTCGAGGTCGAGCGCCATCTCGGGATAGGTGTCGCGCAGTTTGGGATAGCACTTGTTGAAGAAGTCGTTGTTCAGCTCGTGGTAGTCCTTGCCCGTCTGCGAGTCGGCGGGCATGTCCGCCGCGATCAGCTTGTCGACGTCGGCCTGAAGATTGGGGAACTGCTTCAGCAGCTCTTTTTTGACCTTGGGATAGAGCTGGTCGACTGTGACGTGCGTGACGGTTTTGCCGTAACCGGGAATGTGCTGCACCACGCCGTCCGCTTGGGCGTAGCCCTTGTTGGTGTCGAAAATCGTCAGTTTGCCGGAGGCGGCGACGCCGTGGTGACCCGAGACGACGGCGATGAATTTCCCGGGCTCGCCGGGGAGCGGGCGAGCGTTGAACATCGAGTTCGGCCACAGGCTCTGGGAACCGTAGAGCGAGCGCTGGTTGCTGCCGTCGGGGTTCATGGTCATCATGATGCGCGCGTAGTAGTGCATGATGTCCGTGTACTCCCAGCGCAGGTACATGATCTTGCCGTCCGCCAACACGGTCGGATACCAGTCGGCGTCCTGCTCGAAGGTGATCTGGCGCGTGTTCTCGCCGTTCGGCCCCATCTCGTAGAAATTGGGCACCGTGCACGAACCGCCGATACACGGCACGCCGACCATCGGCGCGGTTGAGCTGAAGACGATCTTGTCGTCGGGCAGATAGATGCCGCCGTAGTTGTCCACGTATTCGCCGGTGATGGTCGACACCGTGCGCGGGTGGGAGCCGTCCGCGCCGACCTCCATCACTTGGAACTTGTTGTTCGCGTCGGTCGAGGTGAACAGCATTTTCTGCGCGTCGTAATGGAGGTCCGGCTCGCCCACGTACGAACCGTCGGCAGGCTCGTAAACGTCCGTGAACTGGCCGGTCCGGAGGTTGAAGCGCACGATCTTGTTCCGGTAGCCCTTGGGCGGAAGCGTGTGGGTGCCCACCCAGTTGGGCTTGACGGCGACCCGGTCCGAAAGCACGGCCAGCGTCTCGTCAAAATCGACGTAGGGGTTTTCCGTGATCAGCGCCTTGTACTTGAGCTGGCCGAAGGCGTCGAGCTGCTGGCGCGCCTCGGGGTCGTCCTTGTCGAATTTCTCAAGGATGGCGGGCATCGTTTTGACAAACTCTTCCGCCTGCGTCAGATAGGCGCGGCCGTTCTTGTAGGCGCGCGGCTTGGTCTTGAGGATGAACTTGATCGAACGGACCAGCGCCTCGGGCGAGGAGAACTGCGCGAGTGCGCGTTGCGCGGCGAGTTCGGCGCGTTTGGCCTCTTCCCGGGCCTGAGCGAGCGCCTTCTCGCGCAGGGCCGAGAGGTCCTGCTTCTTGTCGCTGGGCGTGCAGAGCGAAGCCAGATCGGCGGTCTGTCCCGCCGGATTCTTGACCTCGGCCTTGAGGGCGTGGTCGCCGTTGTTGTTGAAGTAGAGGAGGTTGACCTGATGCCTGCCTGCGGCGAGTTCGACGGCGGCGTTCCGGTTCACGGGGCCGTGAAGCCCGTCCACCATGACGGTTTCGTTCCCGTCGACGTAAAGAGCGCTGCCGTCGTCCGAGGTCACGGAGAACTCATACTTGCCGGCGGCGGGCACGTCCATCACCCCGCTGAACTGGATGTTCCACGCGTCGCCGTACTTCTTGTCGCCCATCGAGTCGATCTTCGCGACGGTGCCCGTCCCCACCTGCTTGCCTTCGCCGATCAACGCGACGGTCGACAGCCTGCCCGCGTGGGCGAAATACGTCATCTCGGCGCACGCGCCGAAAACGAAAGCCATCACCCCGACCGCCGCAACTGAAACCCCTCTATCGAACATAGTACCTCCGCTTGCCCCGCATCTAATCTTAAGAACCAAATAAGCAGTATACCGCGAATAAGCGTCCGTCATCAAGTTCGGGGTGCAATTTTAACATCTCCCCTTTCTCTTCCGGATACTCCACGGCGCTGAACTTCGGGTCCGCGCGCCCGGACGCCCCCGTCCGGAACACCGGAGCCGGATTGGGCAGTCCCGGCCCCTTCGGATCATCCACCACACAGCCCGCCGCCAGCGCCAGCCGTGCAAACCCCGCAACGAAACGTCTCGTGGTTCTTTGTTCTCCCGGAAGCCACACCTTTCCTATTGAGCCTTTGGAGCTTGCCCGAACACCTTCGCGAACTTGTCTCGGCATTCTGAACGAGTTCTTCGCGGCACCGTCTGGATATTTATCTCCTTTGCTTCGAAGCGAAAGGCCAAGTGGAGCACGCTTTTTTTGGCGCGTTCACCAAATCAGGGTGGCGAGACTGCGTCCGGGGAGCCTGTAGAAAAACTCCGCGCGGCCGTCGGAGATGCGCAGCGTGCGGCTCGCGCGGCCGCGGCTGAACACCACCAAGCCCGTTTGGCCGCTCGGCCGAAGAAACGCGACGGCGTCCAACCCTGCGGCAGCCCCGGACAGAGCCGACGCGACGCGGATTGCGCCGGGCTGAGCGGCGCGCGACAGGTGGGCCAGGGCGTAGTACTCGCGCTCGAAGCGGGCCGAGTCGCACCGCTCCGCGTCGATCGCCGCCATCGCCGTGGCAGCCGAGTCGCGACGCAGGGTCGGCCCAAAGTTGTCGTCGAGCACCAAGTTCCACTGCAGGGCGGACTGGCAGCCGTTCTGGGGCCCGCCCATCCAGATGCGGTCCATGCCCCAGGCGATGTCGTCCAACCACGGGCCGCGCTGCTTTCCCCAGCCGGAGAGCTCCGTAAAGAGAATCGTTTTATCCGGATAGGCCGCGTGCAGCGCCGCGTAAACGCGCCGCATGTCGTCGACGCCGCCCGCGTAGCCGTGCCACGCGCTGCCCGCCACGAACCGGCCGGCTTCGGAATCGGAGAATACGCTCGCCACGCTGGCGAGCGGGTCCGGCTTGGCGTCGCCGCCCACCGCGTTGCGGTCGTCCGGATGCAGAATCCAGTTGTGGTCGTGCAAAAAGATTTTGGTCGCGAGCCCCTGGGCGGCCAGCTTGGGCCCGAGCGCGCGGACCAGCGCAATCTGGTCGGCCTCGCCCATCCGCATGCAGGGATAGCGGGCCGCATCGAACTGCGGCTCGTTCTGCAGCGTCACACCCCAGACCGGCACGCCCGCCGCCTGATACGCCTGCAGAAAGCGCACGAAGTAGTCGGCGTAAAGGGGCACGCACTCGGGCTTGAGGCGGTTCGTGGCGCCCGCGGTTTTCTCGGCCGGAGAAACGCCCGTCAGCCTGCCGTTGGTTTTCATCCACGCGGGCGCGCTCCACGGGGAGGCCAGAACGCGCAAGGCGGGGTTGATGGACCGAGCCTCCTTCAGCATGGGCACAACGGCTTCCAAGTCATGCGCGATCGAGAAGGCGGACAGATCCGGCGACGGCGCATCGCAATAGGTGTAGTAGTTGGTGGCGGCAACATAGTCGGACGCGCCCATCGGGACGCGCAGCAGACTGAACCCCGCGCCGTCTTCGGGCGAAAAAAGCCGCTTCATCACGAAGGCGTAGAGCGACGGATTGCGCTGCTTGAGCCGCAGGAGCACCCACGCCGCGGAATCGGTCATGGCGGCCCCGTAGCCGACCATCACCTGGCCGGTCTGGGAGCGGTCGACCGCGATCCGGCACACGTCCCCCGTCGCGCCGGACAGCTCCGGTGCAACGGCGTCTCTCCGGAAAAGCGCGAAGCCCTCGTCCTGGCGCTCGTCGTAGCGCGCACCCGCGGCGGAGAAGCGCACATTCCGGGCGTCGCCGTCGTCGACGCGCGTCAGCCAGCAGGCGATGTCTGCGCGGCCCAAACCGGACGCGCAGACAACCACAGCTATCAGCAAGCGACCCCGTCGCGACATGCTCATCCTCCTCCGCTCGCGCCAAAGAAACGCTCGTTCTTCGGCGACGGGGTTACCGCCCTCAGCGCAAAATCACCTCGGTGCCCTTGGGCGCGGCGTACAGCGTGCCCGGACCGGAGATGAACTCGGGGTGCGTCTGCTGGTTCAGCAGGCCCACCAGATATTTCCCGGCATACTGGACCGCGTCGACTTTCTGGACGCCCGCGAACGACAGCTGCAGGCGCGCGCCGTCCCCCACGGACACCGCAAGCTTGCTCGGAAGCGAAACGTTCGACGTCGTCGCGGTCGGCACGGAGAGGTTGAGTGCCTCGCGATAACCCGCGGCGGAGGGAGCCGCAGGGGCGTTCCAAGAAAAGCCCACTGCAAGTATCAGCAACGACACGAGCGGCTTGCCGTCAGGACTTCCAGTCAATGGATGCTTCATAGTGTTCCACCCTTTCTTTTCGATGACAAACGCGCTGAAAGACACGAACCCGAATGATTGGCCCCGCATTTAATTGAGATTAGTTTACGAAGGTCGAACATTCGAGTCAAACCCTATCACCGGAGAAGGCCAAAACGCGGCTTGTCGCTTGGCCGTGTTTAACTTATTCTGATCCAATGATACCGCTTGCTTCCGCCGTCCCGCCTTCTGGCGAATTTCCGAACAGCGCCACGCTGCCGGTGCTGATCTACCGACAGGCGTTCGGCGGCGACGCGGCGACGGCCGCCGCCATCGCGCAGCGGTTCGCCGCCAACGGCTGGGGCAACACGTGGTGCAACGGGCTCTACGCTTTTCACCACTACCACAGCCGAGGCCACGAGGCGCTCGGCGTCTGCCGCGGATGGGTTTGCGTTCAGCTGGGCGGCGAAGGCGGCGAGACCGTGCGCCTCGAGCGCGGAGACGCCGCAGTGCTCCCCGCCGGCGTGGCGCACAAAAAAATTGAGAGCAGCGCTGATTTCTCGATTGTCGGCGCCTACCCTCCCGGCCAGTGGCCCGACATGAACACCGGCGCGCCCGGCGAGCGCGAGGCCGCAGAAAAAATCATTGCCGGCCTCGCTCTACCGGAAACCGATCCCATCGAAGGAGCCCTTGGCCCACTGCCGCATCTCTATCGTGCCGCACAAAGCAAAGGAAACAAAAAATGAAACGCATGCGTGTTGTTTCGGCTTACGCGTTGTTTTACGTGGCAGGCCTCGCGTCGGCCCAAGACTGGAACGGGCGCTTTGAACTGATTCCCGTGAGCGCGCCGAACATGGCGCTGGAGGCCGTCGCGCCGGGCACGGCGGCCGGCACCGCCGTTTCGATCAACGCGCCGAACGGTGCGGATAACCAAATCTGGACCGTGACGCGCCGCGAGAACGCCTACGCGCTCTGTCCGGCGTCGGCCCCCAAACTGGCGCTGGCCGCCGCGGAGGGCGGCACGAACAACGGCGCGCGCCTCGTGCTGGAGGCCGACGCGGGCAAGCCGTGGCAGCGCTGGGCCATCAAGGTCAACTCCAACGGCTCGGTCAGCCTGCTCGCCGTCCACGCCCCAGCGAAGGGTCTCGATGACTTCGGCGGCGGCACGGCGCCCGGCGCACGGCAGGACCTGTGGGACTACCACCCGTTCGACGAGCACCTGCAGTGGATTCTCAAGCCGCTGGCGGGCGCGACGGTCTCGGCCGAGTTTGCGGCAGCGCCACACCTTGACCCGCTCGCCCCCAAAGGCGCAATCAAGGAGTTCGCCTTCGACCAGAGCCGCATCTTCCCCGGCACCAAACGGAAAGGCGCGGTCTTCATTCCCGCGCAGTACGATCCGGCCAAGCCCGCCTGCGTCTACGTGCGGCAGGACGGCTACAACCCCGCGGAAAAGGGCTTTCTCGAGTCGCTGATTGCAACGGGCGACATGCCGGGCACGGTGGGCGTCTTCGTGAGCCCCGGCGAACTGCCCGCGCCGGACCCCAAGGCCATGGTTCGCCGCAACCGCTGCCACGAGTACGATGCGGTCAACGACGACTACGCGCGCTTTCTCGTGGAGGAGCTGCTGCCCTACGTGGCGAAGACCTTTAGCCTCAACCTCTCCACCAACGGCAACGACCGCTGCATCGCGGGCGGCAGCAGCGGCGGCATTTCGGCCTTCAATGCGGCGTGGCAGCGCCCCGACGCCTTCACGCGCGTCTATGCGAACAGCGGCAGCTTCGTGGCCTTCCGCGGCGGGCACGAGTTTCCGACGCTGGTGCGCAAAACCGAGCCCAAACCCATCCGCGCCTACCTCACCACCGGCACGCACGACATGGAGAACTGCGCGGGCGACTGGTATCTGATCGACCTGGAGATGGACAAGGCCCTCAAGTTCTCGGGCTACGACTACGTCTTCCGCGCTCTCGAAGGCCCGCATGTGGTGGGCTGGAACGAGTGCTTCCCCGAGGCGATGCGCTTCATCTGGAAAGGGTGGCCCGCGCCCGTCAAGGTCGGCGAGGGCGCGCCGCGCCTGCGCGACGTGCTGCTGCCCGGCGAGGGCTGGTCGCTCGCGGCCGAGGGTTTCGCCGACGCGCGCGGCCCCGCCTGCAACGAGAAGGGCGAAGTCCTGTTCGCCGACCCCGCCGCCGACAAAGTGTATCGCCTCGGCGCCGACGGCAAGGTCTCAACGCTCCTCGAAAAAAGCGGAGGGGCCTGCGCGGTTGCGGTGGGCCCGAAAGGCGAGGTCTTCTCGGTCTCGGAGGCGGCCGGGAAAATCGAGTGCATCGACGCGGGCGGCACGCGGCGCACCGTCGCCGAAGGCGTGCCCGGCCGCGCTCTTCTGGCGCGACCGGACGGCTCGCTCTACGCGGCGGGCGCCAAGCTGTGGCTCGTGCGCGACGGGAAGGCCACGGTGGTCGGCGACGGGCCGAAGCGCGCCACCGGCCTCGCCTGCCGACCCGACCAGTGGCTGCTCGCGGTGGCCGACGGCGCGTCGAAGTGGGCGTACAGCTACCAGATCAATCCCGACGGCACGCTCGCCAACCAAGAGCGCTTTTTCTGGCTGCACGTGCAGGACTGGGACGACGACGCGGGCGCGGAATCCGCCTGCTACGCGCAGGAGGGCCAGCTTCTGATCGCCACGCGCGCAGGCATTCAGATCTGCGCGGACGACGGCCCAACGCAGGTCGTTTTGCCGATGCCCGACCGCAGCCGCGTGCTCGGCGTCTGCCTCGGCGGCGCCAACCGCGACACGCTCTTCGCCCTCTGCGGCAGCCGGATCTGGAAGCGCACGGTCAAGCTCCACGCCGTTGGAGCGTTTTCAGCCTTCACGTCCGTGCGCGGCACGCCGCTATGAGAAGCGCGCAGCCCTTCGAATGAAAACGGGAGCGGTTTTGCACGACGCACGGCCGCACCTGCCGACGATCCGGCATCGGCCTCGCAAGAAAACGCTCTCGTTCGAGCAGGGAACCCGCTTAACTGCGCGACTTGGAAATCGCCGCGTGTTTGGCCTTCGCCGCGTGGTGGTGGTGGCGGACCGCATGTTTCGGCCGGTGCGCGCTCTTCGCCTTGAGGTGGCGGCTGTGCGCAC
>Ga0116170_10003147_pt1 | contig 15536 bp, 13 predicted proteins | sample AD_JPNHW1_MetaG_FD_89797 | JGI IMG/M metagenome (GOLD analysis project Ga0116170, IMG submission 89797) | Active sludge microbial communities of municipal wastewater-treating anaerobic digesters from Japan - AD_JPNHW1_MetaG | ecosystem: Engineered > Bioreactor > Anaerobic > Digestate | place...
GCATTTATGGGCACAGAATATCCGGGACAAAGAAATAATCAGGAGGACAAAAGAAGACGTTCACTCTTTAGGACGATTCAGAGTTTTGGGACCGTTGCGTAATTTACCCGAATTTTATCAAGCATTTAATGCAAAAGACGGAGATTACATGTTTCTGAAAACCAACGAACGAGCTGTTATTTGGTAAAATCAAGTAGGGTAAAAGGGAAGAGGCTGTTCTAAAAGTATATTTTTAGACAGCCTCTTTTCTGTTAATATGTCCTATGTGTCTGAATTTAAGGTTTTAGAACGTTTCCAAAAACAATAAAAAAATGATCAAAAGCTTTTTTATTCAACTATTGTTTTAATTCCTTTCTCAGAGTTAATTTTTATTTTTTTCTGAATTTCTTTGTCATAGGCTTGGAATATCTTTGCCTCATAATCCTTTTTGTATTGCGGATCAGAATCAAGTCTCATGAAAAATGGGTGTTTTTCCACATCTACCCCTGATTCTTTTAATTTTTCCTTAGCTAATTTAATGCCCTCCTCGATTTGTTCCTCAGTAATCTTAAAATATGTAATGCTAGGTTCATGTGCTGTTGATTTATTCGAATCGTCAATTTTAGCTGATTTGGTCTTCATACTTTGACTTGCGGTTCCGTAATTATAATCAAGTTTTGCCAAAGCTTCGTCCATTTGATCGAATCGTGCTTTTAGTTCTTCAATTTCCTTTGCTTGATCTTCTATCTTTTTCTCAAGTTTTATCGAATGTCTGGCTACATCATTCGCATTTAACCCAACTGCAACATTCACGTAATTTAATTGGGAAGAACTTGAGGATGACCAAGCAATGCCGACAATCTTTTCACAATCAGCTAATTTTAAATTCTCGGGACTTACAGCAACTCCAAAACCATCATTGTTCCCACTTGGTAAGATATAATCGCCCTCATTCACAGCTCCGAAGACCTTGACCGGAACCTGTCCCATGAATGCAATCTTTTCATAATTGGCTTCGCCGCCCTGTTCTGGCATGTTACCTAATACGATAGGCTTGTTTGAAACCACCATCATATTATTTGCATTATTTGTGTCATGACTTATAATGCCTGATTTCACTCCCACAATATCGCCAGCAAAAAACTTCTCATTAGGATTGCCTTTTTTTAACCACTCAGCATAATCCGCTGATCCAGACTGATAGGTCACTCCTAATTGAGAAATTTTAAATGCATTATAGGCGGTTGGTTCTGCAATGGCTTTTGCGTCGTTAAGCGCGACTAAAGCTAAGTTGGCCGTCTTTAAAACTATGTTCGAGGCAACTGTAACTGCCTCTGAAAGTTGTGGCGGACATACTACTTCTACTGCAACCAAGCCAAGCCCTTCACCAGCTCCGACACATACATTTTCCGACGCTGCGTATGAAACTCCTTCTGCAATAGCCTGCACTTCTTCAGCGGTTGCTATTACTGTTTCTCCGGCCGTCATGAATAGATCGACAGCATACATTGCATTCTCAAAAATATATTCTGGATTTGTTAAAAGATTTTGAGCGTTTTCGCCTTCAATGCGTCCCTGGACGCCGGCATCATCCCAAAAGGTGACAAAGTTGTTTGAACTGCTTCTGCTCCCATTCACTTTCACCGCAATACCTTGATCACTGCCCATAACTCTTAACGGATAAGCGTCGAAATTTGCGTCTCCTCCGCTTACCTTTGCGTTAATTGTAACCTGATTATTTAAATTAGATTTGCCGCTTACACTAATGTTTGAGTCAAGCACAGCATTTCCTTTTACGTTCAGAGTGCCGGATAATAAAGTAGGACTTTGTTTGTTTACGTTTAAGGCTGAATTTAAATTGGTTATACCGTCAACAGTCAATGCTCCTGTTAGCTTTGTCGAACTTTGATTGTTTACAGTTAAATCGGCATTTAAATCTGTTTTGCCGTCCACATTAAGTGTACCTGTTAGCTTTGTAGGGCTTTGATTATTTACGTTCAGGGCTGAATTCAGATCAGTAATCCCATCAACTTTTAATTTTCCGGTAAGTACGGTTGGACTTTGTTTTTCAACTGTAAGTGGACCATAATTAATCGTTTCACCATCTTTGGTGTTTAAGCTTACATTTTGTTTTACATTAAGGTCTTCGCCTATTTCAAGACTTTTAAGGATATTTATATTTCCGTTGCTTAATATACGCATACGTTCTGCATTGTCCGTCACCAAAAGAAGATCTGAATTATCAGTAGTTCCCAGCTTGTCTTTTAAGGGATTCGACTTGGAGTTACCAAATAGCGACCAGTTTTGCGATGGGACTCCCTGGTCTGTACTTTTTAACTTAAAATTATTCTCATCAACCAGGTAGCTGGCTGATTGAGCATGCAGTGCATAAGGTACGCTAAGAATCTGACTGGTTCCAGAAATACTGTAATTTTGTCCGCCGTTGGGGTCAATTTCGTTCTTTAGAAAGTACGGCCCTTTAGACCAGTCGATCGCGTCGAAACCATCGGCACCGCCGAATTCCAAACTAATTAATCCGTTTGAATTGGTTGTTGGGTACTGTATTTCAGAATAAATTGTTTCCGAGTCTTTTAAGATGCTTATTTTAACACCAACCTTTGTATTTGAAACCAGGTTATTGTTTTTATCGCGGACAACTGCCTGAAAGCTCATTTTGTTTGGTGTTTCAGAGAGGAGAGTTAGGCTGATGAGTATAAAAATCAGTGCAGGTATTAATCTTTTCATAGGTTTAGTTTTTTAGTATTTTAAAAGTGATGAAATCGTCGGTATTGCTGATTACCTGAAGTTGATAGACAGACGAACTGTAATTTTTCAGAGACAGAATTGTTGAATATTCTGTGATCATTTTCGTGGAGAGGAGCTTGCCGTTGATGTCAAATAATCTGAATGACAGGTTGGTGTTTGTTAGATCAAAATTTTCGTTAAGCTTTAAAGTAAGCAGATCGTTAGTCGGGTTTGGAAAGGCAGAGCAGGCTAAAGAAATTTGAGCCGATTTGGGGTGATTAGCCTGCCATCTGAGAATTGAATAGGTTTGCTGTACACCTAGCGTGGCTGTTTTGTTGGCACCGCTGATTGTGGTGTAGAATAGCTGGCCAAACGAATAACTCGCAGTGCCGCCAGAACCTTTCGAATCGCCTCCCGAGCTTGGAATGGCTTCTTGTGCCAATAGTCCCATGTGCCAGTTGCACCAAAGGAAAATTACGATAAGAACAGATTTTTTGATGTGCATTTTTTCCTAGTTAATTTGCTGGTAGCGGTTAAAAAATATTGTTCATTGTTAAATCTCCCAACAGAAATGTTTTTTGCGGAGCAATAAGCTAATTTACGGAGGTAGTTGCGGACAATATTTATCGATTTAAACAAAAACGTATGTTCAAATTGATAAAATTGAGAAAAATGATGGGGTTGGAATTAATAATCGACCTTTTGTTTTTTTGCCCAAATCGCTGGTGTTTCCTTGCTGAATTGCTTGAAGTGTTTGGTGAAGTTTGATTGTTCAGTATATCCGCAAATTTGGGCAATTTCAGATATTGTTAACTCGGGTTGGTTTAGAATCACATGTTGGGCGTGCTCTATGCGCAGATGGTTTATGAAAGTATTGAAATTTTTGCTCTCATTTTTATTGAGAGATGTCGAAAAGGTTGTTCTATTGGTTCCGAAATAGTCAACCATATCGTTTATTGTGATTCCTGTTTTAAGGAAGAGTCTTTCTTCAATTATCCTGCTTCTAACAGTTTGCCAGTCAAAAGATGATCTGCGGTTGTCGTCATAATTTAGTCCGATCACCGAGGTGTCAGAAGAGTCTGACTCGTTTTCCATTTCACATTTTAGTTTTATAAATACATTTTTATATAGCATATACAGCAACGCAAAAAGAAAATAAAACACAGAAAATATTAGCGTGGCAACGGTATCGAAAAAAATATTTTTAATGAAAGTTGAGATTATTGAAAACATGCCAATCGATACTGCAAAAGCAAAGATTCCGACGGCCCATCTTGGACTGAATTGTATTGTGTCGGAATAAAAGTTGTTTAACCGGCGAATATACCAGGTTGACAACCTATTTATTTTGGCCGAATAATAGATGATTTGATATATATTGAAAAGGAGCAATAGAAATCGAATCACTAAAGTCGGGTGACTGTCGATCTGGCTAAAGAAATCATGAAATGTATTGCAGACCGGATCGCCGAAGAAGGCAGAAGATAAAAAATATCCCGTAAGCAGTATTGCAAAGGGTAAGATATTGTACTTTAGTACATTTTGTTTTGTAGCTTTTACTGGTAAATATAACGCTATCAGCGTGAAAGGGAAGATTATACCTTCTGAAATACTAATGAAAAGTATAGGAAACGGGAAAATATCATCTGGCGAATTTCTTAGATTAAAAAATTCAAGGCAGAAGACAAATACTGCAAGGAAGAGATAATTCACCGCCAGAATTCTTACCGACGAGCGATAGGTTTTCAATGTTTCATTTTCAGGAATATGAAAAACGGCCAATATAATCCCCATCATAAGGCATATTGCTCCCCAAATGACAGTTACTATAAAATGTACTAATTCAATTCCCATTTCAGTAATACAATAAGCGGTGGCTTATAAATTTAAGAATATTCTGATAAATTGAAAAACATTCGGTGTAATAGATTCATATTTTTTCTTTACAGAAATAAGTATTAGTCTTTTGGCTCAGGTTTTTAAGCTGTCTAGATCGATGCTTTAGCCATATTTTAGTAAAAAAAAGGTGTCGATTCCGACACCCTTCTTTTCAATCCAAACTGATTATTATAATAATCAAATCACTAGTGTCTCGTTAAAATATTAAAACGTTCTTTGAAAAATTTGATAATCATTTATTTGCAGCGTTTTTAGTAGCGTGACGATTTCAATTGGCTTTCTTCGGTTTTAAAATTGTAAAAAATGAACCAGGGAAAGTTTGTATTTGCTCAGATTACCGAGTTTTTGCCACGCAGGGTATTTGACCGTATCGTCCAGAAATGCAATGGGAACAAACATATCCGAACACTTACCTGTTGGAACCAGATGCTGTGTATGGTTTTTGGTCAACTTACCAATCGGGATAGTCTTCGTGACTTGATTGTTGCAATTGATGCACACAAGGCGAAATCCTATCATTTGGGACTTGGTTCAAACGTTGCCCTTTCAACCCTTGCAAAAGCAAACATCCGCAGGAACTACAAAATATATGAAGAATTCGCCTGTCATCTGATTGATTATGCCCGCAGGGTTTGTGTTTGTGCTGACTTTGAGGCAAATGTTGATGGCAATGTTTATGCTTTCGATTCCACCACAATTGATCTTTGCTTGGGCGTTTTCTGGTGGGCCGAGTTCCGTAAAGCAAAAGGGGGTATAAAAATGCACACCCTCTATGATGTTAAAACTCAGATACCAAGTTTTATTTACATCACCACGGCTTCAGTTAATGATGTTAATGCAATGGATCAAATCCCCTATGAGAAAGGTAGTTATTACATCTTTGACAGAGGGTATAACGACTTTGAACGGCTATACAGAATCCAAATGACTGAAGCTTATTTTGTTCTTAGGGCAAGGGATAACCTTAGATTCAATAGAATGTATTCTCAGAAGGTTGATAAGGATGCTGGTGTTAAATGCGACCAGATAGGAACCTTTACAAATCAAAAGTCATTCAGTCGTTATCCGCTGAAACTCCGAAAAATCAAGTATTACGATAGCCTAACAGACGTTGAGTTTGTGTTTTTGACCAACAACTTCGAACTGTCAGCTCTTGAAATTGCCATTTTATACAAGAATCGTTGGTTGATCGAATTGTTTTTCAAGTGGATAAAACAGCACTTGAAAGTGAAAAGCTTCTGGGGACATACCCCAAATGCTGTCAAGACTCAACTCTATTGTGCTATTATTGCCTATTGTTTGGTGGCAATTATTGGAAAGGAGTTGAAAATTGTCAGATCAACCTACGAAATTTTACAAATTTTGGGCATCTCGTTACTGGACAAAACTCCTGTAAAAGAGCTCCTTGCAAACAATGATTACAAAAATGTCAAAGAACTAAATTATAAACAATTGTCACTCAGTCTCTTTTAACGAGACAGTAGTGTAATCAAATTACTAGTGTACTGTAGAAGTTGTCGTTTCGCTAACAGCTCCAATGGCCGCCAGTTTAATGTCAACATAGGTAACTGCCCGTGGCTGAATGTTTACGGCAGGGACGGTTAACGAAACATAGTTATCTAAGTCACAAACAAGTTTGTAATCGCCCGATGGCAACCCGAGCATAGCATAATTACCTTTCGAATCTGTAATTGCTGAAGTGTAAACAGTATCGGCACGGAAAATCTGTACATGGGCTTCGGCAAGTGGTAAATTTGCGTTGCTTACAACTTTTCCAGACAAAATTCCGCTGTATTTCTGACAAACAGCACGCAGTACCGGTTTAAACATGAAGCCTTTTATTCCGTGAGGCGATTTTGAATTTCCCTGAACCACGAAAGATTTGCTAACATCAAAATCCAGAACAACTTCACTGGAAACTCCATTTTCAATAACCAGAGCAGGACTAATTTTTATTTTTAAGCCACTAGCCGAACCACTTGGAATTTTCATGTCAAAGCTTGTCCCATCTTTCAGGTAGATCTTTGACGAAGCTACGTGCAATCTCAGGAAGTCGTAAGTTCCTTCCGGAATATCCATACTTAACAAGTCAGTAGTAAGTCCGTTCTGAAGCTCGAGAAGGTTATATTCCAGCGAGGCTCCTTGGTAAAGTGTGATGAAATTTGAGTCCTTGGAATCGGAAGTGGTGGAGGATGTTGTCGTTGAGCTAAGTGTTGCAGTTGATCGAATTTCAATCTTGTCGATTGATACAACTACTTTGTCAACAACGCTTACCGGGAATGGTGCGTCAGTGAGTTTAAGCGTCAACGTCCCTTTGCCGTTTGCACCGCCGACTGAGTCGTCTTGTTTGGAGCACGAAGTGATAAGCATTACCATGCCCGCAAGAAGCGCTGTTCCAATTTTAACTAGATTTTTCATGACTTTCAATATTTAAATTGTTAATGACTGGTTGTTCAGAATTCCCTTCAAAATCTTTCATTGTTAATTCAGATCTGAACAACACTTTTACCATTTAAACGCATGATACCCTACCATTTCATACGGGCAAACATCAAATAAAAGTCTTAAAAAATGTTAATCGACTTATTTTCAGTGTTTATTACCGTTAATCATGCCTGATACAATTCCTTTTAATTTTCCGTTTTCGGCCAGAATTACACCAACCAGATGAACTACAATAAACGCGTAAATTAAGTATTGAATAAATGCATGAAAATTCTTTATCGATCTGAAAATATCGCGGCTAAATCCCAAATCGCGTCCAAAAGCCATTCCCAAACCAGTTAAAATCATACAAAAGAGCAACAAAAAGAAAATAGAGTAGGTGAGGCGTACACGAAGATAATGCGTGTATTCTGTTTTGTTGTTGTCGTTTAGCCTTTGGATTTCCTTTGCCTTTCTGAATTTGTTAATTATTCGTTCTTCGGAAGGGATTACTGTTTCAATCAATATCCTGAATAAAAATAATGCCGCCAGTCCAAATCCGATGAGTTTATGAACGTCCCACATTTTGTCTTCATATTCGTGAGAAACTGCAAAGGCTTGCTCGTCGGTTACCGTTACACCTTTCTTTTGCAGTTGTTCCTGAACCAGTTTTATATTTTCTCGTGGTGAAAGTACAGTGGAGTTTACAAGTACTGTTACAATTGATCCCATTATAAACAAAAATGTTAGCCAGTGCCAAATGCGAAGTAGCAGAGAATGTTGACTGTAAAAAGGGGATTTACTCAAAGTCGAAGAATCAGTTTTTGCATCCATATTCAATATTTTAAGTTTTAGATGCAAGAACAACAAAATGCAGAATTAGTTTTTAAACCAGCACGATATCAGTAAATTATAACAAAAAATCCCGGCAAATTAACTTGTCGGGATTTTTTGACGTACCGGTTAATTACTTAACCGAGAACTTATAAATTGTTGTTGATTTAAGGGTTTCTCCCGGTTTCAAGAGCGTATTTGGAAAATTTGGATGGTGTGGCGAATCGGGGTAATGCTGTGTTTCGAGGCAAATACCATTGCGATAGTTATATGGATTGCCACGTTTGCCAATAATATTTCCTTTCAAAAAATTACCTGAATACAGTTGAACCGCAGGTTCGGTTGTGAAGCATTCCATAAAACGTCCGGATTTTGGCTCGTAGAGGCTCGCACAGAAAGTCATTTCGTGTCCGTTCTGATCTTTATTCAGAATATAATTGTGGTCGTAACCTCCACCCATTTTCAATTGTTCCATCGAATCGTTTATACGTTCGCCAACGGTATGCGGAGTGGTAAAGTCCATCGCAGTTCCTTTGATGCTAACAATTTCGCCGGTTGGAATAAGTTCGGAGTCGGCTACTGCTGTTGATTTGTCGGCATCAACAACCAATACGTGATCGAGAATATCACCCATTCCTTCACCTTTCAGATTAAAATAAACGTGGTTGGTCAGGTTGAAGTAGCAAGCTTTGTCGGTAGTTGCTTCATAATCAATTTTTAACCCATTGTCTTTGGTTAACGTGTAAGTAACTTTCACGTTCTTATTTCCAGGGAAACCCCACTGTCCATCGGTACTTTGCAACGTCATTTCTACAGCAGGTCCGTCGGCTGTCTGAACTTCTTTGGCGTCGTAAACCTGGCGATAAAAACTGTCAGGTCCAGAATGCAAACAAGCTTTGTGGTTGTTAACCGGCAACTGATATGTCTGCCCGTCGATTTCAAACTGGCCGTTCGCAATTCGGTTGGCATAAGGACCTACCACTGCACCTTGTCCGGCATCGCCCGTAACATAGCCATCAACAGACTTATATCCAAGCACAACGTCTTCAATGTTTCCGCTTTTGTCTGGCGCAAAAACCGATACTATTTTAGCTCCGTAGTTTGTAAGGGTCACGGTAATTCCGCCTTCATTTTTTAAAGTAAAAAGGGTCGTTTTCTTCCCGTTAACTTCTTTTTCAAAATCGGCCTTTGAGTAGATTGGAGTGAATTCTTTTTTTGGCGCTGCGCACGAAAACACGATAGCTGCAAGAGCCAGATATCCGAGTAATTTCTTCATAAAATTGTGATTTGAGTGTTTTTAGTTTTAGTTGTGTAAAGATAAGTGTTTAAACGACACATCAAAAATCAAAATCAATTTGAGGTGTTTTTAATGTTTCCCAAACGTATGTATTTATTTGCATAATACGAACCTGAATTGACAGCTAAAAATTAAATCTTGGATGAAATAGCTAATTCAATAGAACTGCTTTCTTGCACAGGTCTTGAAAAACAATATATTTGAGAAAACAAAACTGCTCAGAACCAACATGTATGACACGATTGATTTTGCACATCTTCTTTATACAGTTTTTTTTGTTTGGCACGGCAAATATGGCCATGTGTAAAAAGCCAGACCCACGGGTTTCAAAAGCTTTGCAAATAGTGCGGCAGAATTCGAATTTGTCGGAATCTGTTGGCCAGTTGATTGTTGTTTTTAATGGTAACGAGTCGGACGATTCTGCATGGCTGGTTGCTTTGGAGAAAAAGGGAAATCGCTGGAAAGCAGCATCTGAGGCGATTGAAGCTGGAATTGGCAGAAACGGATTTGCGGCTCCGGGACAAAAAAGGGAAGGGGATGGAAAATCGCCAACCGGTTTTTTCAGCCTGGGTCAGCTTTTCGGTTATGAAAAAGATATCGACACACAAATGCCTCACCAGCAAACTTCAGCAGAAGATAAATGGATCGACGATCCGGAATCGCCCGATTACAACAAATATGTCAAAGGAAACACGAATGCGAAGTCATTCGAAAGATTAAAAATTTCGAGCGACGAATACAAATTGTGTATGGTAATCAACTACAATACCAATCCAGTTATGAAGGGCATGGGTAGTGCCATCTTTTTACACCTCAGTTTTGGCAATTCTCCAAATTCGAGCTCGGGTTGTGTGGTAATTACACAGAAGAACATGGCAAACCTGTTGAAATGGATGAGGCCCGAACTAAATCCTTCGATTTTGATGGGAACAGAAGATATTTTGATGAAGGGAATAAAATAGACTGGTTATTTTTTTTGAAAGGCGAAAACATTTTGCCACGAAGCCCATCATAATCCCCTTAAATTTCTATTTTTGATTTCGAACAAAATGTTTGTCTTTTATAAACTCAAAGAGCATTTTAACGAGCAATGGCGCAAACAACTGACATTATAACTGTTGAACAATTGTCTCATTCTTTTGGCGACAAAACAGTTCTGCAGAACATTAATCTATCAATAAAGAAAGGCGAATTCGTTACCATCTTAGGTCCCTCGGGTTGTGGAAAAACAACTTTGATGAGGCTAATTGGCGGATTTCTGAAAGCAACAGCAGGCAAGATAACCATTGCCGCTAAGGATATGACACAGGTTCCGCCACATCTAAGACCTGTGAACACAGTATTTCAGCGGTATGCGCTTTTCCCCCACCTGAATGTTTACGACAATATAGCGTTCGGGCTTCAACTCAAAAAACTTCCGAAAGAGAAAATCCAAAAACGGGTGAAGCAGGTATTGAAAATCGTAACCATGATGGATTACGAGAAACGCGATGTTGATTCGCTTTCAGGAGGACAGCAGCAACGGGTAGCCATCGCACGCGCCATTGTAAACGAACCAGAAGTTTTGTTGCTCGACGAACCACTGGCAGCCCTCGACCTGAAAATGCGCAAAGATATGCAGATGGAAATAAAAGCCATGCACAAGAAGTTGGGCATCAGCTTTTTGTATGTGACGCATGATCAGGAGGAAGCATTGACTTTGAGTGATCGCATTGTTGTAATGAGCGAAGGAAAAATTCAGCAAATTGGTTCTCCTACCGAAATATACAACGAGCCGGCGAACTCTTTTGTGGCTGATTTCATTGGCGAAAGCAATATTCTGGATGGAAAGATGCTGAAAGATGAGCTGGTAGAATGTGCCGGACTTCAATTCGAGTGTGTTGATAAAGATTTTGAACCAAATGAATTGGTTGATGTGGTTATTCGTCCGGAGGATATTTATATTTTCGAAATGTCAGATGCAGCACAGTTCTCGGGAGTTGTTACTTCGAGCATTTTCAAGGGAGTTCATTACGAAATGATGGTAACCACAGACGAAGGCTTTGAATTTATGATTCAGGATTACCATTGTTTTGAAGTAGGTAAAACAGTTGGAATGAAGGTAAAGCCGTTTGATATTCATGTTATGAAGAAAGAACGCGCGCGCAATGCTTTCGACGGAACAATTGTTGACAAGTCGCATGTGAAATTTCTTGATAACATATTTGAATGCAAGGAGGCTGCGAATTATGCTGCCGGAACAGAAGTTAACGTATTTGTTGATTTTGCCGATGTTACGCTGTTCGACAGTGAAGATGATGGCGATTTAAAAGGCGTGATCCGTTTGATTTTATACAAAGGAAACCACTATCACCTCACTATTTTAGTTGAGGGAACCGACCATATTTTTGTGGATACGAACGATATTTGGGACGATGGCGACCGCATAGGAATTAGCATTCCTTCTCAAAACATTCATTTGGAGAAAGCATAAATTAGGAAGAAATGCAGAATCAATTACTTTCATTTTTGGGACGAAGAAGAAACTGGGCAATTCCGTATGCCTTGTTTCTGGTATTTTTTGTGCTCGTTCCGATGACGTTGATCGTTTACTATGCATTTACCAATCAGGACGGCCAGTTTACGTTTGCCAACATCCAGAAATTTTGGATACATCCTGAGGCGATGAATACTTTTATTTATTCGGTTGTAGTTGCAATGATAACTACAGTGATTTGCATTCTGATAGGTTATCCGGCCGCATACATTCTCAGTAAAATGGAAGCGCGAACCGCGAAATTGCTTGTCATTCTTTTTATTCTCCCGATGTGGATTAACTTTCTGATCCGGACTTTGGCAACGGTAGCTTTGTTCGACTTTTTCAAGATACCGCTAGGCGAGGGAGCGCTTATTTTTGGTATGGTTTACAACTTTTTGCCATTCATGATTTATCCGATCTACAATATTTTACAGAAAACCGACAAGAGTTTGATTGAAGCCGCGCAGGATCTTGGAGCCAACCCTCGTCAGGTATTCCTGAAAACAGAATTACCGTTGTCAGTTCCCGGAATTATCAGTGGAGTGATTATGGTTTTTATGCCGGTTATTTCAACTTTTGCTATCGCCGAGTTGTTGACAATCAACAATATAAAGCTCTTCGGAACAACACTTCAGGAAAATATTTACAACGGAACATGGAACTATGGAGCTGCGTTATCGCTTATAATGCTCTTGCTGATCGGGTTAACTGCATTGCTAAATCGCGATGAGAATACTAAAGCTGCGGAGGAGGGCAACCTGTTATGAAGAAGCGAATTTTATCTTCATCGTACCTCGGACTTTTATTGGTGCTGCTTTATGCTCCAATTCTGATTATCATTATTTTTTCGTTTACCGAAGCAAAAGTACTTGGTAACTGGACTGGTTTTTCGCTGAAATTGTACGCATCTATTTTTAAGGGAGGGATACATCATTCGCTAACCAGCGCTTTGTGGAATACCTTGATAATTGGCTTAATTGCTGCATTTTCAGCAACATTGCTCGGAACAATGGCGGCAATTGGAATTCATAATCTTCAGCACCGGTCGCAACAGGCGATCAAGATGGTCAACACCATTCCGATATTGAATCCAGACATTATTACTGCCATTTCAATGTTTCTTCTCTTCGTCAGCCTGGGCATCTCGCAGGGATACACAACTGTTATTCTGGCGCACATTACTTTTTGCACACCTTATGTTGTGCTGAGTGTTTTGCCTCGTTTGCGTCGTATGAACACGAATTTGTACGAAGCAGCCCTTGATTTGGGTGCAACGCCATTTGTTGCAGTAAGAAAAATACTGATTCCTGAATTAAAACCGGGCATGATCAGTGGCTTCATTTTGGCATTTACTCTGTCGATAGATGACTTCGTGGTCACCTTATTTACAATCGGAAACGAAGGACTCGAAACTTTATCAACTTACATTTATGCAGATGCTCGCAGAGGTGGTTTGACTCCAGAATTGCGGCCTCTTTCGGCAATTATTTTTATTGTTGTTTTGTTGCTGCTTTTGGTAATTAACAGGCGTTCGGCCCAAAAGAATATAACCTATAACTCCAATAATTAAATCAATGAAAACATTTTCGGCAAAAAAAATTACTGGCAGAGTAATTATCGCGTTGCTTTTGGTTTCAGCAGTTTACTCATTTCAAGCGTGTAAACAGAGTGACGATTCCAGAAAAAAGGTATTGAAAATTTATAACTGGTCAGATTACATTGACGAGGACCTGTTAAAAGAATTCCCGGTTTGGTACAAAGAACAAACCGGTGAAGACGTGAAAATTGTTTATCAGGTTTTTGATATGCCTGAAGTGATGTACACTAAAATAGCAATGGGAAAGGAAGATTTCGACTTAACTTGTCCAACGCAGTATGTTATTGAGAAAATGTTGAAAAACGATTTGCTCTTGCCGATTGACCGAAATTTTGGAAAAACTGGTAGTTCTCTCGAAAATATTTCTCCTTTTTTACGTGGTCGAATGGATGCTTTCAGCGTTCCCGGAAAGAAGGCCGAAGATTTCATGGTTCCATACATGTGGGGAACTTCAGGAATTTTATACAATACCGCAAAAGTTTCAAAAGACGATGTTAAATCCTGGGCTTGCCTCTGGGATCCGAAATATAAAGGAAAGATCCTGATGAAAGATCACTACTGGGATGTTTACAACATGGCTGCAACTTATGGATTTTATGATCAGATTACTTCCGGAAAGCGCACCAGATATGATGTTTCCAACGATCACACCGACGACGATATCGCGATGGTTGAAAAACAATTGACAGCATTGCGTCCGAACCTTGCCGGGTGGGAAGCCGACTTTGGCAAGGAAATGATGACTAAAGGCGAAGTTTTGATGGATTATGCCTGGAGTGGAGATGCGGTTTGGGCCATTGACGAGGGTAAAAAAGTTGGAGTATCGCTCGACTACGTTGTTCCGAACGAAGGCAGCAACATTTGGTTCGACGGGTGGGTAATTCCCAAGTATGCCCGCAATGTTAAGGCTGCAAGCTATTTCCTGAATTATCTTTGCCAGGCAAAAATTGCGTTGCGAAACATGGAAGTAAGTGGTTATTGCAGTGCCGTGGCTACACCTGAAATAATAAAAGCACAGTCTGATTCTACAATCACCGAAACAACAAATCTGAGCTATTTCTTTGGCCCAGGAAACGGAAAACTTCACATCAATCCAATTCAATATCCCGATAGTTCAGTTGTCGATCGCTGCGTGTTGTTGCACGATTTCATGGATAAAAACGACAAAGTGCTGGAAATGTGGAGCCGCGTTAAAGGAAATAAATAAGACCAGGAAGATATATACTGAATGAGGGTTTGCGGAAGCAGACCCTTTTTTTTTGAATATGTCTGGTCCTGAAAATTATTCTACGAGAGGGTAGAAAGGTCCTGTGTTTTTATATTCGTTATCAGCCTGTTGATTGATTTTGTTGGTATTCCTTTTTTGCCACATTGGCGTATTTCGATTGCGAAAAATGGAACGACGAAATCGACTAGTTTTGACTGCCAAACAAGAACCAAAAAATCTGATTCTGACGTGGAATTTCTTTATTTATTGATCTTTTTCGGCATTCAATTTGTTAATTGACAACAAAACCCTTTAGAAATATCAGATATGGAATTTGACAACGAAGGCAATATCAAATCGATTTTAGAAGGCATTAAGAAAGCCGACTCCTTCTACAGTATTTTTAAAGAAGAGTTTTATCGTGAGGTCTTTAAGGTTATTAAAGAGTGGTATCCCGATTTTGTTTTTGATGAAGTAGTTGAAAATCTGATGTTTTTGTATGCGGTTGCCATATTGAATTCAACCGAAGCAGTGATTGATAAAGATCGCAATTATCCGGATTACAGGCTGGAAGAGGATCTGGAAGCGATGACAAAAGTTAACCTGAAATTGAGAATTTCTTCTCAAATTCTTGACCTTGGGGCTGAGGTTCATGAAAAGACAAAAGTGTTGATGGTAAGGCATTTTGATGCGATTTTCGATTTATCCTCAACTGGCTTCAGGCTATTGGAACAAAACGCAAAATTGTACAACCAAGAGTTTTTAATCAACCTTTATCCGTATTTGGAAAATATGGAATAGAAAAGAGGTTTTGCATTCACAAAACCTCTTTTTTTACAGATGGAATAATGCATTATTTTAACCCAAACTCTATCAATTCACCTAATTTCAGATATTTGGCGTACAAAGTCTGGTATTTGGCGGCATTGGCAGCAATCGGGAAATAAGTAGTTTCGAAACCACCACCCATTTTCTTTTGAGCTTCAGCTGTATTTGAGTAAACTCCGGCTACAACAGCCGCAGCCATTGCCGAACC
>Ga0116170_10003148_pt1 | contig 15530 bp, 31 predicted proteins | sample AD_JPNHW1_MetaG_FD_89797 | JGI IMG/M metagenome (GOLD analysis project Ga0116170, IMG submission 89797) | Active sludge microbial communities of municipal wastewater-treating anaerobic digesters from Japan - AD_JPNHW1_MetaG | ecosystem: Engineered > Bioreactor > Anaerobic > Digestate | place...
ACCCAGATTTTATTATAGATGGTATTTATTATGAAATCAAAGGATATAGAGATGATAGAGTCCAAAAAAAAATCGATCAGTTTCCAAAGGATAAAAATCTTGTTCTTGTTGAGGGCAAAAATGAAATAAAACCGTTTCTTGATTATGTAATAAGTATGTATGGAAAAGAATTTTGGAAAACGCTATATGAAAGTGGACTTGCTGTAAATGGTGGCAGAGCAGACTGAAAATCTGACAGATCGGGTTCGATTCCCGGAGTCCGCATAAGATTTTTTGCATAGTTTAGGTAGAGGTGAAGAAGATGGCTGATGCAATCGACATGGAAGATTTGCATATTGAAATCGCCTGTCGTGAGCCGATCCTTATTTACGATAATGATGATGCGGCTCAGGAATACCTCTACGACAGAACGATTGATGGTGATGTATGGCTTTATGACGATGAAGAAAATAAGGTTGGAGAAGTAGGAAAGATTTGCCTTTATATCATCGATGGCAATAGGGCAATTTGTGACAATGAGGACATTGCCGAATGGTGTGAAGAGCACTCCGGTGACATGTATGAATACATACGCCCGATGTATCGTGATGGCAAGATCAAGAAAGAATTGTGCATCAATAAAAAAAACAACAACCTTCTTGTATTTCATTGGCTTGAGATTTACAAGGAATATCGAAAATTCGGTCTTGGCGACAAGATCGTGAAGGCGGTTTTACGAAGATATGGAGATAACTGTGGAGCCATTGTGGTTCTTCCATATCCGCTTCAGTATTCACAAAAGGCTACGGAATCGAAAAAGCGATCTGAATGGATGAAGAAAATGAAGTTCACCGAGTTCAAGACGGTTGATGAAAAAACTGCCTTCAAAAAGGTCGAAGGATTCTGGAAAAGGATGGGATTCAAGAAGGTTCCATATTACGACATTTACTATTACCGAGGTGGATGATGGGTGTAGAAACAGCAATCAGCGAGACATTCAGGCAGTATAAAAACGATGAAGAAATTCTTGAAACAAGCATCGTAGCACAATTCCGTCTCAAGATAGAATGGATTACTTCAGGATTGTGGTTCGGACATATTGCCGGTCTTGGTTATGGATTTTTCAAGCTGGTTGCCTGTCTTGACCGAATAGATAGCACACATGCCGCCTCGGCATGCACCGCAATTTTCGGTGGCGCAGGATTGTTGGCTTGGATCGTTGTTGGTTCATATCTTTGGTTCCATGGTACTGAAGAAATGTGTAAGGGATGGGTCAGTTTTATTTCTGAAGGTATTTCGGATGGATATAGGCGATCACGCCAGATACATCAACTTCGGAAAGAACAAAAAAAGAGAGAAGAGTTTTTTAAGTTCTATGAACTTTACAAGAATGATGAGAATTTCCGCAGTTCTTACAATTCGCAAATGTCAAATAAGGCGGAAAGTGACGAGTTTCTTGAAAAATTAAATAAAAAAAATGAATAAATGCGGTTGTGGTGGAATTGGCAGACACGCAAGACTCAGGTTCTTGATCCTGTGGGTTCGAGTCCCATCAACCGTATGATATATGCCCCTGTGGTGGAATTGGCAGACACATTAGCTTGAGGTGCTAAAAATTATGGGTTCGAGTCCCATCGGGGGTACTATTTTTAGTTTTTATACAAGATAAGATATGCTGGAAAAATATGGATTTGTTGACGCGACCACTCGCTATCCGCAGTTCAAGAATAGTGTAATTTGGGAAGGTGGAACTGATCTTGAACCGATGATTTATGTTATCCAAGCGTCAGGATATATTAGGAAGCCAAAAAGGATTGATTCGCCTCGTGGCGGATACACATGGAATATGAATGGTCATATTTCGCTGACATTTCCGGCAGGGCTTCCAAATTGGAAAGAGGTCGGGAATAGGCTTCTTCTATTGCTGTTTCAAGAGCGAAATGGAGATATTTCAAAAGACGAAGCAATAGATGTCAAATATAATTTGAAAGTCATCCCGAACATGCCTTTGATGATCAGGACTGTTTTTACCAGATATGAGGATACTATCAGAAAGATTGCGAAAGAGGCTGAAAAGGGGTTGGATACAAGAGAAAAGATGGTTAGATTTTTCGCAAAGTTCTTGGATTAGACTTTGGAGAGATGGCCGAGTGGCCGAAGGCAACGGTTTGCTAAACCGTCGATGGAGCAATCCATCCGTGGGTTCGAATCCCACTCTCTCCGTATAAGGGGCGCGAGATGAAGACAAATCGGGAATGTTGGAAATGCAGATTTTCAAAATGGAATGGCATTCAAAAAACATCCTGCACGGAAAACCACAAGCGGGACAATCATGATGACTGTAGTTATTTCGAGGCAAAGTATCCTGAATGGAAAGAAGAAAAGGAACTGATTATTTACTGATTGGAGAGATGTCCGAGTGGTCTATGGTGCATGCTTGGAAAGCATGTGTGTCAATTTAGGCACCGTGGGTTCGAATCCCACTCTCTCCGTAATTGTTAAAATAAAATTTGAAAAAAAACATATATCTGATATACTCTTCATACGACTTGAAACATGGAGGGATATATGGCGAATAGAAATCAGAGTAAATTCCAGATGGTAAATACTACCGGGATTCACCCCAAAGCGGTTCATGCCTTGCTTGCTCCATCGGTTTACGGACTGATAAAAAACTCCGATCCTAAAGCAAGTAAAGTATCCGGTCATCTTCAGTATTGTAAGCTCGGCAAAGGAAAGACTATCAAGGCAATCATTGTTTCTAATGGTAATCTTGTAAATCAGATTCGGGGAAATATCGATAGTCAGGCGGTTTACAACAACCAAACAGGTAAGATGGCAATAGTGTCTACGCAGGCCCTTCTCGGTCTTAAAACCTGCCATACTCAGCATAAGATTGGAATCTATATGTGTGATTGGAAAGATATCGAAGATAATCTTTCAAAGACTGTATATAATGTGCGAACCCCATCTGGTATAGCCGCCGCCGAAGCGGCAATAGCCAAACTGTCAAGAAAAAAATAATTCAACTACTCTTATTCGATATTATCGCACAAGATAATCGCGTTGAACAAATACCCCTCTTTGGTGGGGTGTTTGTTTTTAACGCGGGAGAAAAAATGCTTGCGATAAATTCTTCTTATTGGGGCGATTGTTTGGAGGTGATGAAAGAAATAGATGATCATTCTGTTGATATGATTTTGTGTGATCCTCCTTATGGAACTACAGCTTGTTCTTGGGATGTAATAATACCTTTTGATCCAATGTGGAAAGAACTTAATAGAATAATCAAAGTTGGAGGTTGTATTGCCCTATTTGGATCAGAGCCGTTTAGTTCAACTTTACGAATAAGTAATCTGAAAAACTATAAATATGATCTTGTATGGGATAAGGGAAAAGGATCAAATCCATTACTTGCTAAAAAGCGGCCCATGTCATCTCATGAAAATATTATGATATTCAATGCCAAGTTTTATTATCCTCAAATGAGAGACGGGAAACCATACAAAGCTCCACGAACTGGCGGTAATCATACAAATTCTATAATTGGAAATAATATGGAACAAGGAACCTTTCGGCAAAAAGATAATCTTGAGGGGAAATATTACCCTCTTAGTATATTACCTTTTTCTATCCATTGCGGCTCAAAGATACATCCGACCCAAAAACCAGTGGGGCTTTATGAGTATCTTATTCGAACTTATACACAAGAAGGAGAGCTTATATTGGATTTCGCGGCAGGAAGCGGAACATTGGGAATTGCGGCTAAGAATACGAATAGGAACTATATCATGATTGAAAAAGATAAAAAATATTTTGAAATCATGGTGGAACGGGTGAATAATCATATTCCGACTTGAATAAAAGCATAGTTTATGATATAATAGAGGTATGAGTGATATGCCTGATTACGACGAAGACGGCAACAATTTTGACAAAGATGATGACTTTGACTGGGAAGAGGAACAGGAAGCCATCATGGATGACATGTTTGATGACGCCGATCTCGACGATCAGCATCTTGATTATGACGACGATTGATATTTGGAGCGGTGTCCGAGGGGTTTAAGGAGACGGTCTTGAAAACCGTTGATGGAGTAATCCATCCGTGGGTTCGAATCCCACTCGCTCCGTAGTTTTTGAAGGGGAGGTGCTGAATGGTTCACACGGTAAAAGTAGAAAACGGATCGTTTATCACCTTGCCCGAAGAGATTGTAACAGAGTTCGATCTCAAGGAAGGGGATGAGATCAAAATCAATGATCGTGAAAATGGCATATTGGAACTGGTTCCCCAGAAGATGACGGATGTTGAAATTGATCTCCCGGATGAAGTTTTATTCAAGCTCATGACCATGGCTCATGAGCAGGACATTACGCTCAACCAGCTTGTGAATAATATCCTGCGTGATGAGATGAACAAGTTGGATCAGGAAAAGCGGATTTCCATCAACGATCTTCAAAAAAAGAAGAAAATTGACAAGATGATAAAGGCCGTGGAAGACGGCCAGACATTTATTATCTGCGAAGATGATGAGTGCCTAAAGCCGATCTCGGTCATCATGCCGATAGATAAATATAACGCACTGAAATCAATGTAAATTGCCCGTATAGCTCAGTTGGCAGAGCAACAGTTTCGTAAACTGTAGGTCGAAGGTTCGATTCCCTCTGCGGGCTTAAAAATATCCCTCTCGAAACAACATCTTCACTTTTTAACTACAAGATAGGTTATCATTTCGCGTTTAGGGAGAGATTATGCGTTTTAGTATCCGCAACAAGTTATTGGTGGCTTTTATTGTAAAGCATACTTTATGATATGAATATACACGATTGGCTTACTGAATGGAACGATGAAGCTCTGTTGGCTGATGGTTTTGATGATGCAATCATTGGTATTGGTCAGCGGTGTGGAAGCGATCCTGTGGTGGTTTATGATACCGACAAGATTATTTCCATGCTTATAGAAAAAGGTATGGATGAATCAGAGGCTCAGGAATACTTTGATTTCAATATCTTAGGGTCGTATGTTGGACCCGGAACGCCAATGTATATTACAAAGTTCAAGGAGGAATAATGAAGAAGGTATTGCTCGCTTTGATCCTGATGTGTATGGTTGGTGCAATGTATGCCCAGACCAATGACATTTTTCTTTATCCGACTATTCAGCCAAGCCATTATTCTGGCGTTCTTGAATATCGGGATGGATACACTCGTGTTCGTATTGATGACAGATCGTATCAGCTTCTCCTTCCTAAGAAGGATGGATTGGTGCTTGATGTTGTTACTACCACAAAAGTTGATGTCTATGGCTGGCTCCTTGCTTCGCCCAAGTTGCAGATCGTTGTGGATAAGATGTATGTCGATGGAAGGTTGTTAATGGGGGTGCAGACATGGGACTCGCGTTTGGGATTGCTGTTGTCTTATCCTTTGCCGTAGGCTATAGGGTTGGAAAAAAGAATGTTAGATTTCATGACATTTATGAACTGCTGAAATTAGATGGAGTGATAAAATGATGGAAATTGGTTCAGCATTTATAGCTATTCTTGCTCTCATTGGTATGCCATTTGGATTCCTTTGCGGGTGGCAGGTATGTAAATATCACATGCTTGAGAAGCAGGAAAAAATGGAAGCAGAAAGGCTTGTTCGAGAAGAAAAAAGAAAACTTGAAGCACCGATCAAAAATACTCTTTCGCCAGAAGAATTGGTAAAAAGATATGATCGACTTGTTTCAGCTACATAAGATAATGTAGCCTTGCTCCTTTAGCTCAGACGGTAGAGCATATCCATGGTAAGGATAAGGTCATCAGTTCGATTCTGATAGGGAGCTTGAAAGCCACAGATAAATCTGTGGCTTTTTGCATATTTTAATATATGAACACATCATACTTCGCGCATTATCGCGGTTCCGATGGCGTGGCAATTACCGCCTACAAACCTAAATTTTTCAGTGGTCCGGTTTATCCCGATCTTGCACCGTCAAAATCCCTTCTTGCCCGGTATAAGAATGGAACAGTTTCCGAAGCTGGCTATGAAGCTGAGTTCCGTGAGCAACTAACATCACTGGACCCCCAAAGAGTCTGGAATGATCTACATGACAAGGTGCTTCTCTGCTACGAAACAGCGGATAAATTCTGTCACCGTCATATTATAGCGGCATGGATAGAGGAATCCTTGGGCTACAAGGTAGTAGAGATTTGATAAATCTTTTCTTGAAAAACACTTGTTTCCTGATATACTATCCCCATGGAAAGGTACAAATTCCCGAGGACTCCCCATCTTCCATGGAGCCCCGGATTTTCAGGAGACGATGTTCGTCTTGCATCGCTTGATCATTTTTCAAATAAAACCCTCATTATTACTGAAAAGCTCGACGGGGAAAATATCACCGTTTATTCAGATGGGTATGTTCATGCTCGGTCCATTGACGGAACCTCACATCCCAGTAGGGATTATTTCAAGGGAACCATCAAAAGCAAGCTGAGAAAAAGTGTTCCCAATTTCGGATATATCCCCGTCCTGCCTGATGGCTGGCGAGCCTGTTTCGAATATCTTTATGCGATTCATTCAATCGAATACGAGCGGCTTCCGTCATATATTTTTCTTATCGGCATTGTTGATCAGTTCAACAATGCGATGGATTGGGATATAGTCAAGCTGTATTCCAATTACTTTGAAGTACCGACTGTTCCTGAAATCTCCATCATTGAATCGGGCGACAATTGGGAGCATATCCTTCGGGACAAAGAACAGACCATTATGGCGAAATCCAAATTTGGATCAACCATTGAAGGATATGTCATCAGGAATTACAATGGATTTTCCATGGCGGAATACGGCAAGAATGTCGCCAAATATGTCCGCGCCGGTCATGTGGTTTCCGAAGATCACTGGACCAAGAACTGGAAACGAGCAACGATTTACAAGGAGCTATCGTGAAGACCATCGCTGAACTCAAGAAGGATAAGATTCTTCTCCGCAACACCGACCCACTCCGAGCATCTGTTTCAGAATCCATTGTCGATCTGGCGACGAAGATTGCCAAGGAAGAACTTCGCGATCCAACCGACAAGGATGTCATTACGGCCATCAAGCGGCAGATCAAGCAGAACGAGGGAGCTATCGAACTCATCAAGTCCAAAGGCGGTGATTCCTCCAAGTGGGAAGATGAGCTTGCCATGTTCAAGACTTTTCTTCCTACCCAGATGTCGGAGGAGGAGACTCGCCAGAAGGTGATGAATGCTCTCGCTACCATCCCCGAGGCAGAGCGAACAAAGAAGTCTATGGGACGCATCATCGGTATGATGAAGCAGTTCGATAATGTGGACATGACTCTCGTGTCCAAGATCGTCAACGAGGCCCTGAAATGACATTCAGGAAGAAATTCTTGGACAGTGGCTCTCAATCATAAAGGAGAATATGAATGCGTAAGTCCATCGCTGTATTGCTCATTGTTTGTGCTCTTTTGACGGTTATCGGCTGTTCCAAGCCCAAGGACATTCGTTTCTCTGATGGTTCCACAAGGACTGTGCCCCCCTACGGACTCATCAATGAGCTTTCAAAAGATGGCAAGCAAGACATGGATGTCGTCTACAAAATTTCCGTAGGGGATGTTGTTCTGTCGGTGATCTTTTGCGAGACCATCATTATCCCGATCATTTCCCTTGGTTACAACCTTTGGGAGCCTGTTGAGGCTGTAAAGAAATAATCATGACTTACGACGAGCTTGCAAAGTTTGATGTTTCGCTGGTAGAACAAACAGCCAAGCTCTATCAAGCCATGGCGGATGGATCAGTGAAAGAGATTTACAACAAATATCCCCCTGAAGAGAAGGAGGTATCCGTTCGCTATAAGACCTTTGGTCGTGAATTTGTTTTTGAACAGAAGGTAAAGGTCTTGAATCCCGAAGGGAACGAGGTCAATGCCCGCGATTATGAAACAGAAGACCGAGTGAAGGAAAATCTTGCAAATTTTTCTGTATTTCTTCTTTCGCGGTGCGGCATTATAACAAGCAAACTTCTTACTACTGAGAAAAAAGCTGTGGTTTATAAGGATGATCAGTTCCGTGTTCGTATACGGAATTGGTGGTCTTCTTCTTCTCAGCATTCGATATTCGATTGTTGGGTGGAAATGAAGAAAAAAAGATGGGGCTGGAAAGAAATAGCCTCATGGCAATGCTCAATTAATCATACCACCAAAAATCGTCGGGCGTCATGGCATGAAAACTGGCGACCTATTGATTTTGTGGGATGGTCTCTTTCTGACGATGATATTGGCTATATGAAGATATTGATAGATCGCATGGAAGCGGCTCGCATTCCATCGAGCGAGATTGCCCGTAAGGAATTCTACGAGATGATGGATTTGTAGGAGCAATTATGGAAATAAAAGATGTCGTGATGAAGCTCATTGGACCCGTGGAACCTGTAGGCGAAACAAATACCGATAATGCTCGCTTTGAGCATTTGAATGAGTTGTGCGGTCTTGTAGAAGACCTCGTTTCCGAAATCAACCGGGTGTGCCCGAACAAAGATAGCTATGAATATTCCGTAAAACGCGCAGGTGAATATGCCTACAACTTTCTTTATAAAAGGCTCGGTATCGAGGAGTAAAATATGAAAGCGGTTTTCCCCGGACATCCAATTGTTATAGCGGTAGCCATCATGAAGCATTATCCGTCATTGGAAGATGCATTTGTCAGAACCGAAAGAAATTGCCCTATGGCCCTTGAAGATGAAAATATTCCCGGAGGAGGAGGTAATGTTTATTCCGCGCTTGACGCTCTTCGCTATGTCATTGACGGAACCATGAACATTGATGAAGCGGTAAAATACTGCAATGATGTTTGGGACAGCGTTGATGACAATGCAGTCAAGAAGCCCGAACGATATTTCAAGGGTATTGAAGAAGCCAAAGAATATGAGCCTATTTTCAGGGGTATGCTAAAAGGCCGGGGATATGATGGGAATTAATCCGTTTTGCATTTTCTGTATTCGCAAAGAGTGTACCCATCCCAAGATGCAAAAAAGGAGACTATGGATTTTCGGGTGGTATAGCCCTTATTGCAGACTTCTTGATCCCTATGCGAGTTGCGAGTTTCAAGAAAAGCCGAAGAAGCCGAATAGAATGAACTGAGTAGGTTCAATATTGGTATTTTGTACCAAAGCGGTTCACAGTTGAGGTTGGGGGAAATGAATACGGATAAGATAAGACTTAAAACCACGCATATCGACCGCAATACTGCCGTACTTTCTCATGAAGTTGAAAAGGTTTCTGATCTCCCAGAGTGGGCTGAAAACGAAACCTATATTTTTGTTAACGAAAAGAAATGGCTTTATGTATTTCGAAATGGGCAATGGATTGAATTCGTTCCAGAGAACTCCAATAGCGCTGGATATGATCTATACCAGCAACGCATGTTAAAATCCGCAAAGACCCGCCGCATTCCCAAGGAAGAAGAAGCGGTGCTGGAATCCATGATGATTGCCAAGTTTTCACCGACTTATGGCAAAAAGAAAGAACCTGAAATAATCGGTGATCGCGTTTATACTGATCCTTATTGGAGAGACATTCCTGTCATATTTGGAATATTCGGTGTTGAGATGGTGATTGGAACCGGGGATGTAGATAAGAAGAAAAATCCTGAACCTAAAATCATGGCCAGAGATTACGAAACGGACGAAGACCGCATCAAGGTCAATATTTCCAATTTCATTCTTTTTCTTGTTGAAAAATATACGCGGGCAATAGAATATGAAGAGATCGAGATCATTGCGTATAACGATGATCTATACCGGGTATTTCTGAAGGATAATAAACTTCTCATCAAAAAGAGAAAAAGGCTTTTTTGGAAGCCAATCTTGGCCGCGACTTGGAGCCGCCATAATGTTGATGGGTTTGCATCTCCGATGTGCGTTTTGCAATATGAGATGAAGGACACCAACATACCGTCGATGGCCGATCTCGTGACCAAAATGGTATCAAATATGGAAAATGTGCTCAATAAAAGAGCAGAAGCAAAAAAGAAAGCAGAAGATCAGGTTATTCAAGACAAAGAAGCGAAGAAGATATATTATGATATGTTAGGTATCTGAATATTTGGAGGCATGGCCGAGAGGCTGAAGGCACTTGTTTCGAAAACAAGCGACGGGAAACCGTTCGGGGGTTCGAATCCCTCTGCCTCCGTAAGATGAAAGGAGAATGATGATGAAGACGATCAAGGCGAAAGGTCTCGTGTTCAACGGCGAAGCATTTATCACGCTGTGCAACGAGAACATTCCCACGAGAAACCTGAAGATGAATCATGTCGCTCTTGTCCGGGCGACAATTGATTTCAACGATGATCGCTCGATCACTATTTCTGGTGATCGGGTGGATATCAGGTTCACCGACAAGCCCATCTACTTCAAGTCATGTGAAGAAGCGGAGCAATACCGTATTGATGACATGAAGAAAAACTGGCGGGGAAGAATCTATATTCCTGCTGGTTGGTACATGATGGAAGAGACGGAGAAGTATTCCGCGACCATCATGGAGCCGTGGTTTGTTGACTTTTCCAATTACGATTTCGAGGATTGGGAATGATACAATACCTCGGCCATGGCAGGATGCGTCACGCATTCAGGATCGGCAACACAGTCATCAAGATTCCCTACAATTTTAATGGGGTCAAGGCTTGCCTTGAGGAGATGATCCTCTGGAGCAAATACAAGTCGTCAGCTATGGCACCCGTCCTCTTTGGCATTCCGGGGCTCTGCGTTGCCATGCCCTACTACCCGCAACCCTTCTCCGGGGAAAAGCCCAAATCATTCGTCACCGCACTCAATGCCTTTGGTATCATCGACCTTCATGACAGGAATGTGAGGATGAACGGTGATCATCCTGTCGCCATTGACTATGCGATCAACAAGAACTCGTCTGGTCAGGGCGAGCCGACAGACGAATAACAAGGAGCCAGTATGTTCGGAACGAATCCCGGAAATTTCAAAAGCCTTCCTGCCGTGAAGATGGCTTGCAGGGCCTACCAGATGGAGACGGGCAAGAAACAGGCGGTCGTCAAGAAGTCCAACTACTATACGGCGTGTGAGGTTGACGATCTTGAGATCGCCAAGAAAGAGGGCTACGAACTTGTCGAATTTATCTGAGATTCTTGAGCATAATAAGCAGGTAAAAAATGAACACTATAGGCTCATGGAGCTTATAGACATCAATATGCAAAATCTCAAGGCCCCCTGTGAAGAATGCAGGTATGAAGGAGTATTCCGGTGCGAGTTCTGCGCCGAGCATTTTTATGAGGGATTCAATATAAGGAACTATCCTGAATGAACGGATTTTTCATATATGTGTTTGTAGCCGACATCATAACGGCTTTGATATTCATGCTTGTTACCTACAAAGATCGTTCGATTGAAAATCATTGCGATAAAATTGGCGTTGATATAACCACCGTGGTTATTATTGGCATCTTGTTGGGGTTTATTCTTTTGCCGCTTTCTGCAATAAGATCGGTAAAAGAATGGATGGATAAGAGAAGGAGCGAGAAAAATGGCGATTGAAATCGAGCGAAGATTTCTTCTCAAGGAGCTTCCTGAAGGTTCCAAAAGAGGATATGTTGTTGAGCAAGGATATCTTTCAACCGATCCGAAGAGAACTGTTCGCGTCAGAATATTCCGCGATTGCAACAAGACGAAAGATGCCGCATGGATAACTATAAAAAGCAATATAGATGATAGTTCATTTTCACGATATGAATATGAATACCATATTCCTGTCGATGAGGCTCATGAGCTTTTGAAAATGTGCTTGAATCCTATTATACAAAAAACCCGTTATTATTGGGGTAAGGACGGTTGGGAAATAGATGTGTTTGGAAATGAGTTCGCTGGACTCATTATAGCGGAGCTTGAGCTTGATTCGGAAAATCAAGAAATAAACCTGCCTGATTGGGCTTCCAACGAGATCACCGGAAAAGGTGAATACACCAATGCAGGACTTGTAGAAAGGTGGAGTCATGAAAAAAATAGCAGTGTATGCTGGTAGCTTTGACCCCGTGACAAACGGTCATGAAGATATTCTCACCAAAGCCGCTTCGACATTTGAACTTGTTTATCTTGCTGTTGGAAACAACCCTCGTAAGAAGCACATGTTCTCGCTCGATGAGCGTGTTGATATGCTTAACCGCCTTGAGGTAGTCCAGTCGAACAAGGATATCATTCAGGTGGCTTCTTTCAATGAATCACTCGCCCAGTTCTGTCGGGAAAAGATGTGCAGTTTCATCGTGAGAGGGCTTCGCAATGCGGCAGATTATGGTTCGGAAATAGAGCTTGCGGCAATCAACAAAAACCTTTGCCCATGGGTCAATACCGTATTCTTTATTCCTGATGAGCGGAATCTTCACATTTCATCGTCCATGGTAAAGGAACTGTGGTCGGTGGGTGAATCCGTAAAACAGTTTGTATCGCCATATGTGATGGAAAAATTAAGGGCAAATAATGAAAAAATTTCTGTTTCTTGATATTGATGGAGTGCTTGCCAGCGATCAGGAGTGGGGTGTTCTTCTTGAAGATAAATCCTGTCCATTCAATCGTGGAGCGCTTAATAACCTTGAGCACATCCTTGATGAAGTTTCAGGTGTGGATATCATTATTTCTTCATCGTGGAGAAAGGGTCAATGTATTGATGAACTTCAAGAGCTTTTCAAGGTTCGTCAGTTCAAATACTGGGAAAAAATCATTGATAAAACGGTTGTACTATCGTTCGAGCCGATCAATGGCAAATTCGTCGAGTTTTATATGCCCATGCCTCGTGGATGCGAAATCGAACACTACATACGATCCCATACTGACAGAATAGATCAGTTCAAATATGCAATATTGGATGATGGATCGGATATGATGTACTGGCAACGAGATAATTTTATCCATATCAGAGATGGTCTTTTGACGGAAGAAAATGCTAAAAAAGCTATTGAAATATTGAAATAACCTGATATACTCAAAGCATGAAACTCGGCGTATACGGTGGGTCTTTCGATCCCATCCATAATGGGCATTTGTTGTTCGCACAGCAGATGCTTGATGAAGGAAACCTCGACGAAATTCTGTTCGTTCCCGCCCAAAAACAGTATATGAAAGCAGACCATGAGGCATCCTTTTTGGATCGCTGTACCATGGTTAGATATGCCATTGCGGGTAATCCCAGATTCAAGCTCGAAGTAATCTCCGACGATCTCAATACTTATACCTACAATACTCTTGTTGAACTCAAGAAAAGATATCCCAACGATGATCTTTATTTTATCGCTGGCATTGATATCGTAGACAGCCTTGAAAAATGGTATAAGATAGGCGAGCTTGGAAAATATTGTTCCATGATGATTGGAGAGCGGGACATGGGCACGAGTCGGGAAAGTGATCTTCGTGCCACTCGCGTCCATGCACAGCTTGATGAGATTTTCCAGAAATATGATCTGCCATATTTTACCGTTTGGAACCTTATCGGATTTGAGGTTTCGTCAACGATTATCCGCCAGAAAGTAAAAGAGTGCATGTCGCTCGCCTATCTTGTCCCTGAACAGGTTAGTGAATATATCTATACATACGGTCTTTATAAGGAGTGATCATGGAGTTTTCAGCATCGGTGCAGTCTCGTCTCAACTGGATCAAGGAGTATGTCACAAATTCCCGTTCCGATGGCGTCGTGCTTGGACTTTCTGGCGGAAAGGATTCAGCAGTCGTTGCCGCGCTCTGCGCCGAGGCTGGCGTCAAGATTTGCGGCGTCTATATGCCCATCCTGTCCAATCCGACGAAAGACCTGCCTTTCATCAAGCCGCTTGTCGAGAAGTACGGCATCGAATTCATCGAACTTTCCAACAATGACCTCTCCAATATCTGGTCCGATCTCTGTGGCATCGTTCTCAAGAATTCCCCCGGATTCCCCAAGAGCGATATGGCGATTGCCAATGTGAAGCCTCGTCTTCGCATGACCACCCTCTATGCTCTCGCGCAGGTTCGCAACTATCTCGTCGTCGGCACCGACAACGCGAGCGAGGCGTTCGTCGGCTACTTCACAAAGTGGGGCGACGGAGCCTACGACTTCTGCCCGATCTCCGACCTTCATGCCACCGAAGTCGTAGCTCTCGGTGATGAACTTGGTCTTCCGCAGGAGATCACCCATCGCGTACCCTCCGCAGGACTCTGGGATGGCCAGACGGACGAGGGCGAAATGGGCGTCACCTATGCCCAGATCGAGAAGGCGGCGAAGTTCGGAGAGACGGCGTTCACAAGCGAAGAGATTCCCGCCTATCTCAAGATCATGAAGATGCATGCGGCGACGAAGCACAAGCGGGAGCCCATTCCCTTCTACCAGAAGGTCGTTCGCGATATCTGATTTTTCGGAAATCGCAACTGAGTTAGCATACTTAAAGGTGCCGCGAGGCACCTTTTTTTATAAGGAGAAATGAATGAAGAAATTTGTATTGGCGTGTCTGATGGTGGCTATGATCTTGCCGCTGGCCTTCTCACAGGAAAAGATCACGAGCCTTGAGAAGACGGAGGTTACTATTTCTGCCCTCAAGTCAGGGCATGTATCAATCAAGACTGCAAACAATGAGATTTTCCTGACCCCTGACAACCGGGAACAGTTCTTGAAGATTCTCAAGGCTCATGCCGAATTCTTGCAGTCGGTATCAACCGACAAGATTGAGATCGAGCGAATTGCATTTACGGGAACCCTTCCAACAAGTATTGTTTCCAAGGTGGATTTTCGCCTTTATGTGAATTCATATAAGGATAATCCGTATGTATTCGAAATGGATATTGGGCATGATACCATTGGGCTTACCCTTGATGGTCTCAATCAGTTTATAAAGATCATCGAATCTACTAAAGCAACCGCCGATGGATACTCCGACCAGTCGAAAAAACTCGAACGGATGATTACAGATTTGAGAACGGTTTTCAACTGAAAAAGAGCCCGCCTTTAGGCGGGTTTTTTATTTCATTTGCAAGATACATGTATGGATTACATTCAGATTGAATATGAAAAACTTATGGAAGACGAAAAGTGCCCATTTTGCGGATGGAAGAATAAACTTGGATATTCTGGAAGCCATACTGTCACCTATGAATGTGAATGCTGTGGATTTTCAACCAAATTTATAAATCCCAACGATGGATTTTCAGAATGGGAAATTGACGATACACCGGAAGGAGATGACGGAGCATTTGAAGGTGCTGTTGAAAAAGCAGAACGAAATGATCTTGAATCCACAACAGTAGAGCATTTTGTGCCATCAAAAGAAACTCATGCTGGTGTAAATGTGCTTGCCGTTTTTTCCCGCTTCAACGAGCAGTGTAAGGATTTTATAAATGACTGTATTGAATATGAAAAAAATGAAGCCAAAAGATGGAGAAAGGGTCAATCAGAAGCAGTCGAATATTTGATACAAAAAATCTTTGTTGAATATAACGAATAGAGGTAAAAAATGCCACGAATCAGATCAGACCAGATAACCGATGGATCAGTTGATAGCGCTAACATCCAAGATGGAACTATAG
>Ga0116170_10003152_pt1 | contig 15523 bp, 3 predicted proteins | sample AD_JPNHW1_MetaG_FD_89797 | JGI IMG/M metagenome (GOLD analysis project Ga0116170, IMG submission 89797) | Active sludge microbial communities of municipal wastewater-treating anaerobic digesters from Japan - AD_JPNHW1_MetaG | ecosystem: Engineered > Bioreactor > Anaerobic > Digestate | place...
CGACGCTTGACCACTACAAACTTCAAAACCTGAACAACGACAGCACGCTGATCAGTTCGGTTTATTTCAGGCTGGGCGAGGGATCCGGCCTCGAATCACACTTCATCTCCCTCAACGGCGGACTTCTCCGGAACAATATCCGGGTGCTGTTCGACCGGCCCGGCGGAAATGCCAATATCTACGGAATTTACCTTATGGACCGCAAGCAACATGTCGACAACCGCCTTTACATCGACCACGCGCATCCGGGTTGTACGAGTAATGAGCTTTTCAAAGGGATTCTCGACGAACATGCCCATGCGGTTTTCAACGGACATGTGATGGTACGGCGCAACGCTGCAAAGACCGATGCACGGCAAACCAACCGGAATATCCTCCTGACTGATACCGCCCGGGTCAACTCCAAACCCTTCCTCGAGATTTACAACGACGATGTCAAATGTTCCCACGGATCAACCACCGGTCAGCTCGACGCCGATTCGATGTTTTACCTCCGCCAGCGCGGGATTGGTGAGGACACCGCACGGATGTTGCTGATGTTCGCCTTCGCCGACGAGATCATTGCTAAGATTTCGATCCCCCAACTCCGCCAACGGATCGAAGATATGGTTAAAAAACGGCTGCAGGGCGAACTCCAGATCTGCGAACAGTGTGTACTCCATTGCAGCACCCCCGATCACCCGGTCGATTTTCAAATCGATCTGACAAAAATCTGACCTGGCAAATTCATAACTTTTTCTCTGTAGCTGGGTAAAAAAATTCACGGAGGGCCCGGATCCCGCCACCTCAGTATAAAACGCCGTGCGGCCCGGATTCAATAAAATGCAACAGGCGGCCTGTTGAGCCGCCCGCTGCAAAACTTAATCTGTAAAATTTCTCTAATAAATGATCAGCCTGAAAATACGGGTATCAGGTCCGTAGATAAACCGCACCAGATAGGCGCCGGGAGGAACCTCCTGCAACCTGAACGTATATCTGGAAGCTGCCGGCCTGCATTCTGTCCGGATGATCTTTCCGAAAACATCAAGCAATTCAATACGTACAGTTCCGTTTGCGGTAACCCCGAAATCCTCCAGCGTGAAATCCCCGTCCGTGGGATTCGGATAAATCCGGAAGCGGCTGTCGCCCGATCCCGGTTCATTGGCGCCCATCTCAAATAATGGCATTGATGGCGCCTGTGTTCCGCAATAGGTCTGGGTCGTGGTTATGGTGCCATGTAAGTATCCCCCTGATACCACAGATGTACCAGGCAGGAACAGGATCTTAGCGCCCGCGATAAATGTAGCGGAACCTCCGCTCTGAACCAGAAATGTCGTTCCGTTCCCGGCTACTGTGATCTGGTTCGTCGCATTGTAACATTCCGTTTGGCCTCCTGCGATAGTGACATTCTGAACAGCCAGGTTTTCAGGAACTCCCTGTTTGAACACCGTCATCTTGTCGATACCCGTACACCCGTTGTTTGCCGTGACCGTCAGGGTATAAACCGTCGTGGCCGATGGCGTGGCAACCGGGTTCGGAATAGCGGGATTACTGAGGGTCGAAGCGGGCGACCACAGCCAGGTGTATGGAGTGGTCCCACCGGTGGCCGTTCCGTTGAGCTGTGCCGACGGGCCGGTCATGATGATATCCACACCCGCGTTGACCACGAGGGCAGTTGAGGAAATGGTTATCGTAGGATTGGTGTACAGCGATGTAATGATCACCCCGTTGGGGTCGCTGTATTCACAATTTCCGGCAGTTTGTGTGTCCCAGGTCAGTGTCGTCGAAATTCCGGCTTTAGCGCGGAACTGGTACCTGATCAGAACACCGGTTCCAAAGCTCACCGCGGTCGTCGATGCCCAGGTCATCCTGACTTTATTACCGCTCCTGTTTATCGCTATCAATCCACCCGACAAGGCCCCGTTGACTGAACTGTAATCCACATAGCTCAGTTTGGTAGTATCAAAAATCAGGGTCAATGAAATACTTCCAACGTTTTCAAAATTTGTGACATTGACCGGAAGATCCACGTTTCCCGTACAGGAACTGCTGATGTTTGAAATCGATGTGGTAATGGCAGCCTGGGTCACGGTCAGTACAGCGGCATTCGACGATACCGTGGGGGTACAGGTACCTGAAATAGTACACCGGTATCGGTTCCCGTTCATCTGAAGATTTACGGGATTGATGGTCATCGCCGATGTGGTCACATTCTGGTAAGGCGTTGCATTTGTAAGGTTTGTCCAGTTCGCCCCGGCATCGGTGCTGACCTGCCACCGGTAGGTTAAAGCCGTTCCTGTGGCAGTAATTGAGAAACCGGTACTTCCGCCTGCATAGATGGTCTTGTTAACAGGCTGCGTGGTTATCGACGGCGGTGTATTGATGGTTACATTCCCGTTGGTCCAGGTGGAAAAGATCACCAGCCCGTTGGCATCGCTGTATTCGCAGTTGCCAGGCGTCAGAGTATTCCAGGTAAGCGCGCTGGTCCCGGGAACCGCGGTGAAAATCAACCTGAGCAGCGTATCTCCTGCCGGAATGGTGGCTGCGTTTGTACGGATCCACGTCATGTAAACTTTACCTCCGCTGGCATTCGATGAAAAGGTGCCTCCCGATAATGCCGGATGCAGATCCTGAACCCCGGTAAATGTTAAAACGGAGGTAAAGTAACCAAGTACCATTGAAAAGGAAGCCACACCAATGAAATCGGTGACCTTTACCGGGATAATGATCTGACCCGGACAGGTGGTCAGCGAGGTACAGGTTGTGATGATGTTGGGGAGTACAATCAGCCTTGCGGAATCAGACCAGACAACCGGTAAACAGGTTCCACCCACCCGGCATCTGTAAAGCGTTCCGCTTAGTGCAAGTTGTGCGCCCGTAATATTCAAGGTGGCCGCGGTGACATTGGAATAATAACCCCCGTTGGAAAGGTCCGTCCAGATTGATCCCCCGTCAGGACTGCTTTGCCATTGGTAGGTGAGACCTGCCCCCGTCGCTGTCACTGAAAAGGTGGTATTCTGTCCCTTAGCAATGGTTCTGTTGACCGGCTGGGTGACGATGGTGGGTACTCCGTAAACGACCCTGCTGCCATTCACAAAATTGGCAGGTATCGGATTGCCGTTCAGATACGAATATTCACAGTTTCCCGGGGTCACAAGGTCCCAGGTCAGGTTGCTGGTTCCCGTCACAGCGGTGAATAAAAGCTCCACCAGCGTGCCGTCGCCGGCCGAAACGGCTCCGGTCGACGACCATGCCAGGTAAACTTTTCCGCCCTGGGCATTGGCGACAAAGGTTCCTGATGACGCCAACAGTGGGTTAAGAGCCTGGTATCCGGTATAGGTCAGAACCGTGGTGTCGTAGCTGAATACCAGCGAAAATGCTGCGACTGACTGGAATCCGGTCACCGTGACCGGGATGATGGCGCTGCCCGGGCAGATGGATGAAGTCGAAAGGGTGGTCGTCACCGGAATGACGACAGTCAGGATTACCTCATCAGAATAGATCTCCGAAGGACAGGTTCCCGAAATCTTACACCGGTATTGGTTCTGATTGTAGGTTATCGGAACACCGGTGAGATTCAGGTTGGGTGTTTTAACGCCTGAATAGACGGTGTTGTTAACGAGATCAGTCCACGTGGCTCCGCCATCAATACTCACTTCCCACTGAAATGCAAGCCCAGTCCCGTCTGCAGAAAGGCTGAAACCGGTGTTTAGTCCGGCTAGGACGGTTTTATTTACAGGCTGTACCGTGATGGCAGGAGGGGTGTTGATGGTAATATCTCCGTTCGTAAATGTTGCCGGCAGGATGTTGCCCAGATTATCAGCATATTCACAGTTTCCGGGAACCCCCGTATCCCATGCCAGGGTACCGCTGCCAGGGATTGCCGTGAATTTCAACTGGACCAATGTGCCGGTTCCGATATTGGCCGGTGTGGTGCTTGCCCAGCTCACAATGACTTTGGTGCCGGTTGAATTGATGATGAGCAGGCCCGTCGTCAGGGCGGCGTTCAGGTTCTGATAGCCATTATAAGTAAGGAATGCATTGTCATAGTTCAGCATCAGCGATATGGCTCCTACTCCGTTGCATTCGGTTACGTTGATGGGTACAACAATCTCCCCGGGACAACCGGTAACACTTCCTGCGGTGGTCGTAATGGTTTGCGTTCGGGAAACGCCCGGCAAGATGACCGCAAACGCCAGGATAAGTATTTTTAAGTTCAGCGTTTTCATAGGTCGGCGGTTATTTGGATACGACCAGTTTTATCGTTTCAAATCGTTTCTGGCCATGTTCCGTCAATTCTGCTTTCAGGAAATACAAGCCGGACGAAAGGTTTGCCGTATTCATTTTAAGCTGGTGCTCACCGGGTTTCATGTTGTCTTTAACCATGGATAATACTTCGGAGCCGGTCTGGTTCAAAATTATCAACCTGGCGCTGGTCTCGGCCGTCAGATTCAGAGTGACGATGCAATGATCTTTAACCGGGTTCGGGGCGACGGTGAGTCTGAACGAATCCGTATGGATACCCACGCCATTGACGCCCGATATGATCTCCGGGATGGAAATGACTTCCCAATCGTTTGGAACGGCCAGGGCATCGGCAAATTCGCAATCTTCATACAGTTCAAGATGGATACCCGAAGCCAACGACGAAACGTCTTTTGTCTTGATGGTAAGTACGACGACGACACCGTCATCCTTTAACTCAAGCGGATTCAGATCACACCAACCCATCCGGAACAATCCGTCGTATGATGACCATGAAAAGTCGTTGGTTCCGTTGGCCAGCTTTGCCCCGGTAATTTCCATGTATTCTTCCGGGTAATAAAATCCAAGTGAAATAGCCCCGGCTTTCATACCGGTTTTGACTTTCACCGGCAGAGTGTATGCTCCAAACGATCCGACCTGAAGCGTCCCTTCATAAACGAGATCCAATGAACTGCTGCTCTTTTTCGCCGGGGAATAGCTCGCATTCACATCCCCGAAACAAAGCATAACAATATCGTTGGTCGCATTACCCCCGTTCATGATCAGCGTGTCGCTGTCGTATAGGTAATCGCCGACCGGGAATGATGTGATCAGTCCCGAGTAACGCTTCATCACAAGCAGGGCATCGGTTCCGTTCACCCAGTGTGAGTAGTTAACATCGGCAGCGGCGTATTTCATCCCGGTCAGGGGTGCAATCATGGCAAAATGGTTCAGGATGGCCAGGGCGTCGGTGGCATTGACTCCGCCCCAGGGATTGGATGGAGTTATGGTCATCCGGTAACTACCCGATGCGAATGCAGGAAGGGTAAACGCCCCCGAGGCGTTCGAAGTGGCAGATACAATGTTCGCTCCGGTGAAATCTTTGACCGCCATGGCTGCATTTTTCATCGGGTTGGCTCCTGCATTGGCATATTTCAAGGTTCCGCCGAGCAGGGTGTTGGCAGCGTGCAGCGAGGGAACTTGTGCAAATGGAACAAAGTAAGCAAAACCCTTGGCGCTGTTATCCGATTTATCATAGATTCCAAGGGCTGCCATCGTTGAATCTCCGGTATTCCAGTAATTATACCGGGCATTGACGTTGTTGGTGGTATTGTTCATCAGATCATAACTGCCGTTGGAATGGAAATTACAGGTATATCCTTCAGAGCCACCGATGGTCGGATTGCTGCTCCCGTCCATGGCGATGCCGCAAAGCGTGTTGTATGAGAAACAACAATTTTTAACGGTGTTCGAAGAACTGGTAAGCTTCATGCCATCGCCGGTGGATTGTGTGAGCATGCAATGGTCCAAAGTCGGTTGCGCAGAACCGTCGCAAAACAAATTATAGCTTGCCCCTTTTTCGATGGTACAATATTTCAGAGAAGAAGTTCCGCCCCAGGAGTCATTATGCGGATGAAAATAGATGCCGTTCCAGCCTCCCGGTGTATCGTTGAAGGGCTTAAAAAGGATCAGACTGTCTGATTTTCCTTCGGCGTAAAGCTCCCCGCCATGGTCTGACTGTCCGACCTGGAGCTTAAGTCCCGGATTAAACAGCAGCGTGTTTCCCGGCTCAATGGTAAGTCTGATCAGGGAATAGTATTGTATAATTTTAATATCTCCAAGAACATGATAGGGTATGCCATCATAATAGAGGGTCCTGGCCGATGTGTAATCGCCTCCGGATAAAGCGATATAGTTATTGACATTGCCGGTGTATACATTGCCCTTGAGGTGCGAATTGCAGGACCAGTCGTTGTACTTCAGCGGGTACCCGTTATTGGAGATGAAATTGCAATAATGTATCGGTGCGCTCGATTGTAATTCAAGGATACCATTGCCGGCCGAATTGCTGATGGTGCAGTTTGTGAGCGCTGGCTGTCCTGAACCGTGTATGTAGATATTATACGTGTTCCCTTGCATTATTTCGCAATAGGCAAGGTTCGAAGTGCCACCGTAATCGTCATTATGCGGATAGAAGTAAAGTCCGTTCCACCCGCCTGGCGTGTCGTTATATGCCTTGAAGGTGATGGGTTGAGTTGCCGTACCCGTTGCGTACAATTCTCCGCCATTATCGGATGTTCCGATTTGTAATTTCAGATTGGGATTAAAAAGAAGTGTATTCCCTGGCTCAATCGTGATCCTGCAATAGCTGTAGTATTTCAGAATCCGGATATCACCAAGAACATGATAAGGGATCCCGTCATAATAAAATGTTCTGTCGGAAGTATAATCCCCGCCTGATAAGGCAATGTAGTTATTTAAATTTGCGGTATAGGTATTTCCCTGAAGATGCGAATTGCAGGTCCAGTCATTGTATTTCAGCGGATAACCGTTATTACCGATGAACAAACAGGAGTGGATCTGGGGGCTCGACTGATACTCTACCATACCGTCGCCGGCCGAATTACTGATGGTACAGTTGGTCAGGGTAGGTTGTGCCGATCCTTCTGTATAAAGATTGTAGGTATTTCCCTGGTCAATGGTGCAATATTCCAGAACAGAGGTTCCACCGTAATTATCATTATGCGGATGGAAGTATATTCCGGTCCACCCGCCGGGAGTATCGCTGTATGCTTTAAAAGTTATGCTTTGTGTGAGCGTGCCCTGCGCATACAATTCTCCGCCATGATCATTCTGTCCGACCTGCAACTTTTTCCCGGTGGCAAATTCAAGTGTGTTGCCGGGTTCGATGGTAAGCCGGTGTTGACTGTAGTAACTCATAATTATGATATCATTCAGGATATAATAAGGAATACCGTCGAACAGTATGGTCCGGTCAAAAGTATAACTGCCTCCCGAAAGGGCTATTTTGTTGATTCCGTTTCCCGAATAGGTGTTCCCTGAGTGAGCCGGATCGGCCTCGGGATTCAGATAGTATAGCGGATACCTGCCGTTATCCAGGAATTGACAATTGGTAATGGTACCGTACCCGCTGCTGTAGCGGGCGCCATCCAATGCCGCATTGCTTATGATGCTGTGATTTAATACATCAGGCTGTGCGGTCCCCTCCGAGAAGTAGTTATAGGCGTTTCCCCGGTCAATCACGCAATAATCCAACTGGGAATGGCCGCTCCAGCTATCACTGGTTGGATGGAAATAAATTCCTTCCCATCCTCCCGGAAGCCCGTTGTATGAAGTAAATGTAATCGTACTGTCAGAGGTTCCCAGCGCGTACAACTCCCCGCCATGATCGGATGTTCCGATCTGTAAATGTGTCCCGCTGACGAACCTCAGGGTATTCCCTGGTTCAATCGTCAGCCTCACGTTGCCGTAGTATTGCATTACCCTTATGTTCCCAAGGATGAAATAGTCATAAGTAATGGAATTCCACCACCGGCTTGTTCCGTTAATGTCACCACCATCGATGGCGATGCCGTTATAGGTATTGTCGGTGATGACGGGCGAACCGTTGGGTTGGGAAAAGGTTGCATTGGGTGAGGGATAATGCAATGCGTATAAGTTATGGTCAATGGTGGTGGTTGATGCGCTGAAATTAGGTACCGATGCAGTGGATGAGAGATAAACCCCGGCCGCTCCGTTGTATGAGATGGTACTGCTCACCAGGGTGGGGTTGGATCCCGTAAGGTGGAGCCCGTTCTCTGAGTTGTTCCGGATTTTTGACTGCTGGATGTTGAGATGCCCTTCGTTCAGCCGGATCCCGTTGCCGTCAGCCCCTGCAATATCGCATTGTACCAATAAGGGCTCATTGGTCTGGTAACAGTAAAGATTCGCGTTGTTGTTGCCAAATCCTGCATTGGAGATCACAGTATAGTAAAAATGAGAGGAGACGCCGGCATCGCTCGACTGATCAAAGTAAATACCGTCCCATTTGCCCGATTCAGCAGTGTAATAGGTGAATTTTACCGAATCGGTTGAGGTGCCGTTGCAGTTGATGTTGGCCTGGCTGACTGTCAATCCGGTTTCAGCAAGGAAAAGGATAGTAGCTCCGGCTTCGAAGGTATGGGTCCCCGAAGTGAACGAAATATCGCCGGTAGCCCAGTAAGGACTCAACGCTTTTGTAAATGTGGTTATGGCGTTGAGATTTCCGGTCAACTGGGTGCCGGGTGTGGTCAGCGTCATGTCGTTGAACGTGGCGTTAAAGGTTGATGAACCGCTCAAAATCACCGCATATTGCAAATATTGCCGGGTCAGATTTACCGGGATCGGAGAGGTCGACGTCAACGCAGTCCAGTCTCCCCAGATTCCATCGCTGCCCGCCGTCCGATACGTCACCTGGCAGCTTGCCCCTGGCGCGGTGTAGACCGAATTGAATGTCAGCGAATTGATGTAGCGCAGTGCCCCCAGCTCAAAAAATGGATTTGAAACGAAAACCCCATGGTTGATGTAATTTGAGGTGAGTGTGATATTGGCAAAACGACAGTTCAGGATCGGAGTCGACGAAAGATTTGTCCCCCCCGTATAATATACCTGCCCGTTTCCGGTAAACGCGCTGCCATCCTTCGTGAAATCATACATGACATTCCCCGAGGCCGTCCATGCCAGTGTTCCGGCATCGGCGCTGGCAAAGTAAACCGTGTTGCTCAGGCTTGCGCCCACGGCACCGGCCATAACGGTGATCAACCCGTTGGTAACCACCGACGCGTGATTGCTGACAGCAACAGGCAGGTTGGTCCCTGATGCCCATGCCCCGGGTGATCCGTCAACACCGGCATCGGCAATATATACTGAATTGGATTTTGTTCCCGCATTGTCATACCCGCCCAGCACATACAATTTGCTGTTATACGTCACCATGCTGTGACGATTCCGCGGTGCCGGCAGGTTGGCTCCGGTAGAAAAAGCGGAAATACTGTTGTTTGCCTTAACACAGGCATAATAAACAGAATTCAGCGCCGAATTTTCAACCGTCGATGAGGTGCCTCCCGTTACATATATATACCCTTTCAGGTACAATGCCGTGTGACCCCAAAGCGGAACCGGTAAGGTCACAGCCGATGTCTGCCACGCTCCGATCGTACCGTCCATGTTGATGGCCGCGTAATAAATTGTGTTGTAAACATTGCTGCCATCCCGTCCTCCTAAAACATAAAGGGTATTCGTACCGACGACAACGGCCATATCGCGCATCGCCACCGGAAGCGGGTTCAGCGCAGTCCAGGCTGAGATACCGCTGGTCTGGATGGTCGCAACGTAAACAGAACTGGAATAGGTCAGATTATTGTATCCTCCCACCAGATAAACGTACCGGTTATTCCAGGATGCTGTTTTATGACCGGTTAGGATCTGAGGCAATACTGTCGTAGTAAGCCAGGTCCCGACATCACTTCCCCCGAACTGCAGGTAAACATTGTTACTCCCGACAATTACGTTGTTCAGGACACCCTTGTTAAAATCGGCATCCGTAGTTTGTGTGAAGTTTACCTGGGCTGACAGGTTCAGACAATGCAGAAAAAACACAGAAAAGGCCAAAACAAAACTGAATGACCTGATCCCGGTCCGCGACCTCAAAAGTAGCTGATTTTTCATGTTGAATGATTTTGATAAATATTTGATTAACAATATATTATATCAATTTGGATGCTGCAGGATAACACAGCAAACCACGCTTTGAAAGATCAAATGGAGGTGAAATGTTATACAAACATAAGGTATTAAAAACGAAAAAGCAAATCCGGGAGCCGAATTTATATGTTTCGTTGTTGTAAGGCAGCTTTTTTATTGTATATTCGCTTTTTGCCAAAGCTTAATCCTGAACTTATTTCAATTCGTAAATCGTCAATCTTGTCAATCTTAAATAATAAAATTTAGAATTGTCCAGACAAGCATACATAAAAAGGGTGTTATGAAGCCATTTAAAGCGTTGCATTTTTATTTGACCGGCGTCATGGTGATCATTGCCGGAATACTGTCGGCCGGGAAGCCATACATCTTGACCGGATTGGATCACTCTACAGGCAACATCCGGATTACTCAAAGCCCTTCTCTGGTGCCCGGTACTGCAGGTTCTGATCAGACCATTTGCTACAATACGGTTCCCGAGGGGCTGAGCGCCACCATACCCACTGGAGGAATGACCCCGTACAGTTACCAGTGGCAATCGTCGGGCAATGGAACGGTCTATTCCGATATTCCCGGGGCAACCACCCTTACCTACCAGCCCGGAACGCTGACCGCGACAACCCGCTACCGGCAGGTTCAAACCTCTTCCGGCGGACTGGGTTCTGTTACCACCAACATCGTAACCATCACAGTGTCATCCACGTTTAGCGCCGGCACGGTGGGTTCTGACCAAACCATCTGCGCAAATACAACACCGGCCCCGCTGACCGGCACCCCGCCTGCGGGAGGGACCACCCCATACACCTACCAGTGGAAGAGTTCCCTCAACGGAACAACTTTCAGCGCGATTCCCGGGGCAACCAGTCTGACCCACCAACCGGGTCCGCTGACCGTCAACACCTGGTACCGGATGTTCCAGCAGGCATCGTCGTGCGGCTCCGGTCTGACCAACCTCATAAAGATAACCGTGTTACCGCAGATGATCCCGGGAACAGCCACGGCAAGCCAGACGATCTGTTACAACACGGCTCCTGCCGCCCTGAACGCTACGGCGCCAACGGGAGGAATGCCTCCTTACAATTATCAGTGGCAATCGTCGGGCAACGGAACGGTCTATTCCGATATTCCCGGGGCGACCACCCTTACCTACCAGCCCGGAGCGCTGACCGCAACTACGCTCTACCGGCAGATACAAACCTCCCCGGGAGGATTCGGCCCGGTCAGTACCAATATTGTAACCATTACGGTTTCACCGAACTTTACTACCGGATTGGTGGGCTCTGACCAGACCATCTGTGCAAATACAGCTCCGGCCCTGCTGACCGGCATACCGCCAACGGGAGGTACTCCGCCATATACCTACCAGTGGAAAAGCTCCGTCAACGGAACAACTTTCAGTGCGATTCCCGGTGCAACCAGTCTGACCCACCAACCGGGTCCGCTGACCGTCAATACCTGGTACCGGATGTTCCAGCAGGCATCATCGTGCGGCTCGGGCCTGACAAATATTATCAAGATAACTGTACAGTCGCAGTTGATACCGGGAACAGCTACAGCAAGTCAGACCATCTGCTTCAATACCGCTCCTGCTGCGCTGAGTGCCACCGCACCCGCCGGAGGACCGGGCCCGTATAATTACCAATGGCAATCGTCGGGCAACGCAACGGTTTATTCCGATATCCCCGGGGCAACAATCCTGACCTACCAGCCAGGAATGCTGACCGCAACGACCAACTACCGGCAGGTACAGAACTCCTCCGGAGGATGCGGTTCGGTTAATACCAACCCTGTGACCATAACCGTTACACCACCCTTCGTTCCCGGATCAGCGGCATCAGACCAGACCATCTGTTACAATACTGCACCGGCATTACTGACCGGTACCCCGCCGTCGGGAGGGACCCCGCCCTACACCTGCCAATGGAAGAGTTCCACCAATGGTACCACATTTATACCCATCGTGGGCGCAACAGGATTAACCTATCAACCGGGTCCGCTGACTGTCGACACCTGGTACCGGATGTTCCAACAGGCATCATCGTGCGGTTCAGGCCTGACAAATATTATCAAGATAACCGTGCTCCCGCAGATGATCGCGGGAACGGCGACGGCAAGCCAGACGGTCTGCTACAACACAACTCCGGCTGTCCTGAACGCAACGGGGCCCACAGGAGGAATAACCCCGTACAGTTACCAGTGGCAATCGTCGGGAAACGGAACGGTCTATTCAGATATTCCCGGGGCAACAAGCCTTACATACCAGCCCGGAACGCTGACCGCAACAACCCGTTTCCGGCAGGTACAAACCTCTCAGGGAGGATGTGGTTCGGTTAATACCAATGTTGTGGTCATAACGGTTTCACCAACTTTTATCACCGGCTCGGCAGCATCGGACCAGACCATTTGTTATAATACCGCCCCGGCCCTGCTGACCAGTGTACCGCCTACCGGTGGAACTCCGCCGTACACCTACCAGTGGAAGATTTCAACGAACGGAACTACCTTCACCCCCATAGCCGGCGCGACAGGATTGACCTATCAACCGGGTCCGCTGACTGTCGACACCTGGTACCGGATGTATCAGCAGGCATCATCGTGCGGTTCGGGCCTGACTAACATCATTAAGATATCCGTGCTCCCGCAAATGATCGCGGGAACGGCGACGGCAAGCCAGACGGTCTGCTACAACACAACTCCGGCTGCCCTGAACGCAACGGCGCCCACAGGAGGAATAACCCCGTACAGCTACCAGTGGCAAGCGTCGGGAAACGGAACGGTCTATTCAGATATTCCCGGGGCAACCGCACTGACCTATCAGTCCGGGCCGCTGACCGCGACAACCCATTACCGGCAGGTACAGAACTCCTCCGGAGGATGCGGTTCGGTCAATACCAATGCTGTGGCCATAACCGTTACACCACCCTTTGTTCCCGGATCAGCGGCATCAGACCAGACCATCTGTTACAATACTGCCCCGGCCCTGCTAACCTGCACACCGTCTACGGGAGGAACTCCGCCTTACACCTACCAGTGGAAGAGTTCAACAAACGGGACCACATTCACACCCATTGCAGGTGCGACAGGATTGACCTTTCAACCCGGAACCCTGACTACTACTACCTGGTACCGGATTTACCAGCAGGCATCTTCCTGCGGTTCCGGCCTGACCAACATTATCAAAATAACCGTGTTGCCGCCCTTCAACGTTGGATCAGCCGGCTCCGACCAGAGCATCTGTTACAACACGGCACCGGTAAAACTTACCGGGGTGGCCCCTACCGGGGGAAATCCTCCCTATTCTTATCAATGGAAGAGCTCTACCAACGGAACTACGTTCACCCCGATCCCGGGCGCTACAGGACTCGATTACCAGCCGGAAGCGCTGACGGTGAATACCTGGTACCGGATTTTTCAGCTGGCTTCGGGATGCGGCTCCGGACTTACGAACATCATCAAGATCACGATAAATCCATTACCCGCACCCATTGTTGTCAGTGTTACGGATCCTGCAAATAAGGTTTGCCCCAACACGGGCGGTCATGTTTATTCAACTGATCCGGGAATGCCGGCGTACAACTGGAATGTCACCGGACCCCCGGGAACCATGATCTTTACCGGACAGACGACTTCCGCTATTACGGTATTCTGGGGATCGCCCGGAACCACCGGCGGTGCGGTGACCGGAACCGTGCAGGTCACGGTAACTGACCAGAATGGATGTTTGGGGACAAGTCAGATCACACCGGTGACGATTGCTGCACCCCTTGCTGCGGGTATCATCAGCGCAGCCCAGACGATCGAGTATTACACCATTCCGGCTCCGCTGACATCGACCCCTCCGACCGGAGGCTATACGCCTTATAGCTATCAGTGGCAGCGGTCGACCGACGGAATCAACTTTTCCGATATCGCGGGAGCCGTGAATCCGGGTTATGCACCCGGTATATTGACGGTATCGACCTGGTACCGGCTGATCCAGGCATCTTCGCTGAACTGCGGTTCGGCGACCGGCAATATTCTGAAAATCACGGTTAATCCTCCTTATATCAACATTCTGAGCCCAAATGGCGGAGAAAACTGGGACCAGGGATCAGTTCACAACATCACCTGGACGGACAACATCCCCGATTCAGTCATGATTGAACTTTATAAAGGCGGCGCTTTCCTGCAACTCCTTGCAGGATCCCTCCCGTCAACCGGATCCTATACCTGGAACATCCCGGCCGATCAACCTGCCGGGAACGATTACAAAGTGAAGATCAAAAGTATGAGAGATAATACCATTTACGATTTCAGCAATGATTTCTTCACCATTCTTTATGTAGTTCCCCAGAACAGGACTGTTCAGAATGTCGTGGTCGCGGCGGGACAGTCGGTCTGCTATGATGCGCTGCAAACAATCTATGTCGCAGGTAGCGGAACCACATTTACCGTTCAAAGCGGTGGAAGCGCAACATTCGTGGCAGGTTTGAACATCCTTTTCTTACCGGGAACCACTGTCGATCCCGGAGGATACCTTCATGGTTCTGTTACCACGATCGGACAATATTGCGGGATTCAGCCGGCATCGATGGTTTCGGCAATAACCGGCATCGAAAACCCTGCACTGAAAATGCCCGCTTCTTCTTTCATTCTTTATCCCAACCCAACGCAGGGAGTCTTTACTTTAGCGTTAAAGGATCGACAGGAACCCGTAACCATTTATATGGAAATCTGTGATCAACAGGGCCGTAAAATCATTTCAAAGGATCTGTCCGGCGCACCGTCCTATCTCCTTTCGATGCCACAGGCGCCTTCAGGCCTCTATTTTGTCAGGTTGGTCTGCGAAGGGAAAGTCGAAACCTTTAAACTGCTTAAAGCAACCCCCTGAAGGGTTTCAGAGTTTCAGGGCACTGAGCCTGTCGAAGTGCCCAGCGTTTCAGGGTTTCAGAGTTTCAGGGTTTCAGGGCACTGAGCCTGTCGAAGTGCCCGGCGGTTCAGGGTTTCAGGGTAAGAGGGTAGGAGGGTAAGAGGTTTAAAGTTCAAGGATCAAAGTTCAAAGAAGCGAATAGAAATTAGCGAATAGCGATTAGGGGAAAAATTAAAATTCTCACATTCTCAAATCCTCAAATTTTCACATCAGCACATTAGCACATTAGCACATTCTCATATTGTTTTCCATTTTCCATTATCCATTATCAATTGTCAATTGTCAATTGTTCATTGTCAATTGTTCATTCTTGTCCGCTCTTCGTCCAACAAGTTCAACGTTTCAGGGCACTGAGCGAAATCAAAGTACCCGGGGTCTGTTTTTCACATGCTGAAAATCGTATCTTTGTAATGCTGCAGAATTCCTGATACGGATCATAAAATTGTTAATAATATGTTGAAAATGAAAAATTTATTAATGAGGACCGGTTTGATGATGACGATTTTTTTTGCCCTGGCAACCTTAAGTTCCGGACAAAACTCCGAACCAGGACCGGTGGTGCAATACCCCGTTTACTTTGATGTATCACCTCCGCTGCGGGATATGGCAAAAAAGTTCCCGGGAAAAGCCGACAATACCTGGAAGGATGGC
>Ga0116170_10003154_pt1 | contig 15519 bp, 1 predicted proteins | sample AD_JPNHW1_MetaG_FD_89797 | JGI IMG/M metagenome (GOLD analysis project Ga0116170, IMG submission 89797) | Active sludge microbial communities of municipal wastewater-treating anaerobic digesters from Japan - AD_JPNHW1_MetaG | ecosystem: Engineered > Bioreactor > Anaerobic > Digestate | place...
GCCCTAACTGCTGTCATTTTTGTTTCCATTTCACTCCGCTTGGCCTCCATTTCTGCCTTTTGCTCATCGGTTAGTTCTGGCCGCACTTTAGCAGTCATAGCTGTTGTCTGACTGGTTTTGCTAGCAGTCTTAGTTGTGCTAGCGGTATTAGAAGCGGCTGAAACAGTACCGGCCGTCAATAAGGCTAAAGACAGAGCACCTAAACCTAAAATGGCTTTCTTTTTATTTTTCATAGTTTTAAAGATTAATTTACTAAATAGAGGATATCCCCTAAGCAGGCCTGCACTAAATAATACGCAAGCTAACAAAAAATCTTCAAAACAAACTAATGATCAAGCTCGCTACAATAATAAAGACTGTTAAGGTTACGCCGCCAAAAATTAGTAGTGCTTTAACAATTGGCCAGTGGAACAAGAAACCAAATTCTGGCCGATTGGCGTGTTTGGCGTAAAGCATAATCCGCATCAAACCAAAAAGAATACCGACTATCATGGCTAGCCAAATAGCTATAAACCAAATCCAGAAATCTGAGCCAAACGCCTTGATTGACTCAATAGTTGACATGTCGGCTTCATCGGCCTGAGCAATCAAATTGAAATTGCTAGCCGGACCAGCTAAAACGCCATCAGCCTGATCAATTGTGGCATAAATCTGATGCTCACCAGCATCTAGCTGGGATTCATCGAGTCGATAAACAAATTTGCCCTCATTGTCAGTAACTACTTTGACCATAACTTGTTTAGGGCTATGGATATAGAGAGTAACAATCGTGTTGGCTGGTGCCTGGCCAGAAATGACTAATTCCTTTTGCAGGACATAGGCATTAGGCGCTGGGGAGCTAACCGTTGGCAATGACAAAGGCAAATCGTTATTTTTTTGACTTAAAATAACATAATTATAATCATGAATTATCTTTTCAACAGTTTTGACCGAACTACCAGAATTATTCGAACCACTATTTTGCCCAATTGGCTGCCCAGCTGAATCAATTTCCTCAGATGTTGATGGCTTATTGCCAGTCTGACCAGAAGCTTTACTTGATAAATAATCAATAGCTTTGGTAGTTACAACTGATTCATCACCACTGGCGCTTAGATATTTTACATAAAGTTTTTTAGTGCCATAACCATCTGACAGTTTGAATTTGACTGTTGATTGATATGGTTGCCAATCTTTAACATCACTAAAGTCAGGCTTTTCTGACACCTTGTAATAAGAAGCACCGGTAGCATAAAACGACAGATCAACCGTTTGTTTAGTAGTTGTCTTAGACTCATCATTGATAGCCAAAGAAACATTAGTTGGTGGCTCAGCCTTAACAAAAACTTTTTCAATTACTTTCAAGAATCCACCGCCGCCACCACTACTGGTATTGCTGGTCGTATTAGAATTGTTATCGATTGCGGCCGCTGGCTTTTGATAAACTTCAACCGTAGCATAAGCAGTTTGACCACCAGCCGAAGCTACAACGGTTTGCTGATAAACACCAGTGCTATCCTTGGTTGTTAAAACACCATCATTACTAATTTGTCCAGCCGCTGGATTGGCAATATTCCAACTAATCTGCAAATCAGGAATTGGCTCGCCAGCAGCATTATAACCAACAGCTGTGAGCTGAGTATTGGTATCGGTTGGCAATAAAGAATAATCTGGTTTAATTACCAAAGCAGCTAGTTGATTTTCAGTTACTGAAATAGCCTGACTAGCTGAAGTCCAGCCACTATCAGGATTTTCATTGGCCGTAATAGTATAAGAACCAGCTGAGCGATCATAATAATAAAACGAAGCCGTTGATTGGTTGGCGCTAATTGTCACCGAGGTAATGGCATGCTCGCCAGCTGCATCACTATAGAAGGTGCCAGTGCCAGAAGTAGACAGTAGGTTTACGACAGTGTCTTGGCTAACTTTTTGCAAATTACCGTAAACATCTCGAGTAACAATTGTTATAACATCGGAAACTCTTTCTTTAAGGACGCTTTGAATACTGGTAACCATTGCCAACTGAGTGATTCGTCCTGAGCTAATTTCAACTGATTGCTCGGCATCAGACCAACCAATTGATGGAAATTCGGATACTTTAAGTAGCGAGGTTCCTTGGATAGTATCAACATAATAGAAATCAGCTGAGCTATGACCAGGTTCAATAGTCAAAACTAACGAATTACTAAGGGCATCAGTGGTAGTAGCAGCAAAGCGGCCGGTTTGGCTAGCTGAAGTAACCACTAAATAAGTAGTTTTTTGAACATTAACTGGGTTATCTAAAATAGATCTGGTTTCAACTGTTATTTTGTTTGATAATTCACCACCAGGAATAGCCTTGTCACCGGTTTGCGGTTCGGTTTTGAAAGCTACCTTAGCAATATTATTTTCAACACTGCCAATAACTATTTGCTGAGCGCCATCAGTCCAGTCTTTAGAAGGACTTTCAGCAGCGGTAATAATCATCGTGCCTGAGCTGGAATCACGGTAATAACAAGTTACTTGTGAACTACCCGCTGGAATAACCACTTGTCCAACACCCCAAGCAGTTGAAGTCGATATAGCAAATTGGCCAGTTGGAGAATTTGAACCTAGGGTAATTGTAGTATCAGTGGTAACTTTGACTGGATCGCCTTGATTGTTCTGGGTCTCAATAGTAATAGCAGTTGAAGTAGCATTAGCAGCAATAGATTGCGGCTCACTAACAAAGCTAAGCTGAGTAATCACGCCTTCAGTTACTGACAGCAACTGGGTAGCTTGCCAATCATTATGGCCATTAACTTTAGCTACTAAAGAATAAGTGCCTGGCTGTTGATCGCGGTAATAGAAAACCGCTTGATGACTACCAGCTGGTAAAACTACTGAGCTTACTCCCCATGGTCCAGAACTATTACCAGCAAAAGCTCCGCCAGCCGAATCAGTTGATAAATCAATCGTTAAATCACTAGCCGCAATTGTTGGTTGTGATTGAGCATCTTGCAATTGAACAATAATTGCCCCAGAAACAACATTTTTAGCAATTGTCTGAGCAGTTGAAACAAAAGCTAGTTTGGCTGGATCGCCAGCGTTGATAGTAATAGATTGAACTGCATCAGCCCAACCAAGTGATGGAGTTTCAGAAACTCCAATATTTTTAGTTCCAGAAAAACTATCGCGGTAATAGAAGCTAGCTGAAGCGCTGCCCGCTGGAATAGTGACTCTATCAGCTGTCCACGGGCCAGTTGGTGACAAAGCAAAGCTGCCATTGGCTGAATCACTGGTAATTAAGGAAATATCTGTATCTTCACTAACAGCAATTGCATTACCCAAAGCATCTTGAGCCTGAATAGTAATAACCGGCGAGGTAACATTGGTATCTCGTTGGAAAGTCGGGGTCAGGAAAGCTAATTTGGAAATAACTGGCGCGTAGATTGTCTCGATTTGCGAAGCTTCATCCCAAGCATGTTCAGGCTGAGCACTAGCGGTAATTTCAACAGTCCCTAGGGTTGAATCGCGGTAGTAAAAATAGCCTTCACTCTTTCCAGCCTGAATCTTGACCGTTGGCTGACTATCAGTATTAACCCATTGGCCTAATGTTTCATTGTCAGCAAAATCACCAGTTAAATTGGCACTGCGCAAATGAATCGTGGTATCGCTATCGGCTTCGACTGGATTATTATATTCGTCTAGCAAACGAACAGTAATTTTTTCGGAAGCATAATTTTGAATAATATTTTGACCATCTTCCGCAGTTGCTCCAGGAACAATTAATAATTTTTTAGGCTCACTAGCTTGAATATTGATTAGTTGATAGCCGTCAGTGACATTAGCACCTTGAACATAAAGTAAAATTCGTCCAGCAGCTGAGTCTTGATAATAGAAACTGATACTACTCTTGCCAGCTGGTAGATTGAGCGAAGTGATTTCAGCTGAACCGCCTTCATCAAAATAAAATTTCTTACTTCCTTGAGAATTTGACAACAGTTTGATATTGATCGGCTCAGATGAAGTAGCTAGTTGACCAGCATTATCACGCAGTTCAACCTTAATCACCTGAGAAATACTGCCCGCAATAATTGTCTGGACTGGGGTAGCAAAAACTAAACTCTTATCATAATAAGGTAAAACTACCATTGGCTGGCTAGCAGAAGTAATATTATTGCCAGTAGCAACTGTTAATTGATAATTGCCTGAAGTTTGGTTGCGATAATATAAATCGACTTGGCTCTGGCCAGTAGACATGGTCACCTGCTCAGTAGCTTGCCAATCACTTGTTGATACTGAAAACTCGCCATTACCAGTTTCAGATAATTCAATTGTCCTATCTCCAGTAGCCGCAATAACATTACCGACAATATCTTGCATTTGAACAGTTATCTTACCAGAAATTTGTCCAGCAATAATTGGCTGATTGTTGCCAAGATTGCCATCATAAGCCTTTGACAAGAAAACCAATTTGGATGGCAAGCCGGCCTCAACTGTCAGAGTGCCAGTATGAGCAGAAATATTACCGATAGCCGCATTAACCGTGCCACTACCAGGAACAGTGGCATTGAAAACTGTGCTTGGTCCATTGACCGGTGACAAGAAATTGGCGGCCGCTCCTGTGCCAATCCAAGAAACTGTCTGATCTTGAATAAAGTTATCTGATTGATCATAGCCAGCCGCGTAAAGCATTAAAGCATCACCAGCTCGAAGCGTGCCATTACCAACCACTCCGCCATTACCACCAGAAGCATTGCGAATTTGTAAATAATTCAAAGCACCCGGCAGAATTTCAACTAGAGTTGAAGTGCCGGTTTTACCACTTTGCGAAGTAACAACTAGATTGTGCGGTCCCTTTTTACCAATAAACTTTAATTTGCTACTTAAATTACTAGCTCCGCTAACAAAGTCGGCTGCTTTATTTAATTGGTTATCGCCAGATAGCCCTGAAATTACACCATCACTAGGTAAAATGCTAAAAGTCAGTGGATCAAGGCTAGCATTAAAATCAACAATTGGGTTGCCTCCCATATCAACTGCCTCTACAGTATCTTCGCCAACAAAAGCTAGACCGTTATTTTGAACACCGGCTAGATTTAATTGAAAATGATGAAGTGGCCCAACAGCAAAATCAATCGTCTGACTAGTTCCGCCTTTACCTGATGAAGACAGGGCGGTCAAAGTCAACTGACCGGACTGACCAGCATAAAGTAAGTTAAGGGCGCGAAGATCAGCTAAACCATTAACAAAACTAGCGGCAGTATTGATAACATTACTACCCAAAGCTCCCAGTCCGCTAATTGTCCCGCCAGTACTAGCTGAAATCGTAACATTATCAACTGAAGCATTAAAATCAGAGACAATATTACCCTTGGCGTCCAAAGCGGATAGCGTGCTAGTCGCTGATAAAATCACGCCAACTTGTTGGCTACTTGGGATAGTAAAACCAAACGAAGCTAGCTGGCCGCTTTTGATAGTAATCTGACCAGTTGAAGCTTGGTGACCAGATTGATCATCAATTGAGATAACGCCTGATCGCGGCGCATGGCTTGGTGAGTAAACAACACTACCTCTAACCGTATTATCAATAGCATCCAAATCACCAGAAACCGACCATTTAACCGGAACTTCACCAATATAATTGTTGTAGGCATCAAAACCTGATGAATAAAGGCTAAGGTTGTCATCAGTTGAAATCAAGCGATCAGCAATAGCTACTCCGGCCTCGCCTGCTTGATTAGTAATTTTAACTGTTGTTAGAGCACCTGGATTAACATTAAAAACATTACTCGCTCCCTGATATTCTTGATATTTAATAGTTACTTTATCACCGGTGGTGATTTTAGTAATGGCAATTGATTGATCACTTAAAACACCAGCCACAAAATTGGCCGTGCTACTTGGCGAAACTGTTCCGGTAGTCTCACTAATGGTTGCCTTGCCAGTAAAATCTTGGACAACATTTTCCCATTGGTCGCGCGCCTCAATCCTACCTAGACCAAAGCTAGTTCCAGCAACTTGATTGCCAATAGATTGATTGACCGAAAAATGATGAAGCAGACCATTTTGAACATTGAAAGAATTGGAACTGCCAACAATTGATTGGTTGACCGTATCTTTGACGGATAAAACATTACCGGTCAAAGCTTTAGTAATAGTTAATTCAGCAGTAGCTTGGCCATTGATAAACGGACCAACATTAGTTGGTGTAACTGTGCCACTGGTATCAGATAAACTGACTTGGCCATTATAAGTTGCCTTGATGTGATTATTGCCTTGTGGATCTTGAGCATAGGCAATCAATTTCGCCGTGAAAGTTTGACCGGCTATTTGAGTACCAATGGTTTCAAAGCCAAAATGGTGAAGCGGTCCAACATCGATTTCAATTGCATTACTATTACCGGTTTTACCAGAAGCTGAAGTTGCGGTTAAAACATAGCTGCCACTAGGTCCAGGATGAGTTAGCCGACCAGTTAGATTACAAACGCCGTTTTGAAAATCATCATTACTTAGTAAAACATTATTAGTTGGGCCAGCTAAACCGCCAAGACTAACTTGCGGTGAGGCAGTCAAAGTAACATTATCAACGAGTGAACTAAAATCAGCAATCGTATTGCTGCCGATATCTTTGGCCGTAATAGTGTTAGTGCCGGTAAAGGCTGTATTGATTAGTTGATTGGAAGATAAACTAAAATCAAAATGATGGAGCGGACCAACGCTAATTTTAACATCAGCGTTGCCAGTTTTACTATTTTCTGAAGTAGCCGTAATTGTAGTTGTGCCGGCAGTGCCGATATAGGCAAAGCCTAGAGCTGACAGATTGGCTACACCAGCTGAGAAGTCGCTTTTAGCAATAACATTGTGCTGCAGAGTTGTTCCAGTGCCAGTTGCTGTTAAAGTAACAGTTGAACCAATTGTATTAAAATCAGTAATGGTGTTGTTGCCAACATCTTTGGCCACAACCGTGTTGGTGCCACTAAAGCTTAAACCATTGGTTTGCGGTGAAGTTAAATTGACTTGAAAATGATGAAGTGGACCGCGATTGACCGTAATCTGACCAGTGCTATCAGTATGACTAGCTTCATCCGTAAAAGTAATAGCTCCACTAGTATAAGCGGTCATTGGCTGATAATTGATAGCATTAAACGAACCGCTGGCTGGCGCATCTAGCGTGCCAGTCCGACCCCAAGTGCCAGCAATATCACTAATATAGTTGTTACTAATATCATAGGCGGCCGCATACAAAACCAAACTCTGACCAACTTGCATATCATAACTACCCTGAACACCACCACCATTGTTGGCTGCATTTCTAATGACGACTGAACTAACACTGCCTGGGTTGATGGTAACGCTACTAGTTCCAGTTTTGCCACTAGTTGCTGAAGTTGCGGTCAAGGTTAAACTTCCTTTAACACCAGTATATTTAAAATTCTTACTAGTAATATTAGCCACACCATCAGTAAAATCAGCTGTCCCTAAATTACCATTACTAATAGTGCCGGTAGCAGCAGTAATGGCAACAGCTGTGCCAATTGAATTGTAATCACTTAAAATATTACTCCACTGATCTTCAGCGGTTAGACTATTGGCGCCTGTCCAAACCTGATCGTTTACTTGCGGTGAGGTTAGATTAAAACGGAAATGATCGAGAGCTCCGTGGCTAACCTTGAAACTATTGGTAGTAGCTACCTTTCCGGCATCAGTCAAAGTAATCGCAATATCTGATTGCGCCTTGGTAATCGTGACATTTTGCGAAGCTAGACTACCACTACTAAAAACAGCACTTTGAGCTGGACTAATAGTTCCAGTAGTATCAGTTATAGCCACTGTAGCTGAATAGCTTAAAACCTGATTACCCTTGGCATCAACCGCAGTAATTTTCCCAAGATTGAAGGCCTGGCCAGCGATTTGATCGCCAATTTGGCTAGCTAAAGAAAAACCAGCTAGAACGCCATGACTAACAGTGACCTGGCCAGTAGCGGCATTATGGCTACTACCATCAGTAAAAGTAATAGTTCCCGAAGTTGGAGCTGTATCTGGTGAGAAAACTACTGAAGAACTACTACCAGAAAATTTATTATCTAGATTGCCGGTAACTCCCCAAGTGCCATTAATATCGGCAATATAATTGTCACTAACATCATAGCCAGCCGCAAACAAACTGAGATTACCATCAACTGTTAGCGACTGAGCAGTAATAACACTTCCACCACCGTTAGTAGCTGTCCTCAATCTGACTGTCTGCAGGCTACCCGGCTGAATTGTAACTGCTGTGCTACCAGTCTTACCATTACTACTAGTGGCCGTTAAAGTAACACTGCCTTTGACACCAGTATATTTAAAATTCTTGGCAGTTAGATTGGCAACACCATCAACGAAATCGCTAGCCGCCAAACTACCATTAACTATCGTTCCACTACTAGCTGACATTATGGCACTAATGCCTTGGCTACTAAAATTAGTAATTAAATTGTTGCCCGCATCACGAGCTGAAATATTATTAGTGCCAGTAAAAACACTGTCATTAGTTTGAGTAGCTTGAAAATCTAAAGAGAAATGATCAAGTGGTCCAACGGTAATTGTCTGACCAGTCTGACTAATTGCTTCCCAACCATTAGTTGGTGTGGCAGTGATTGTCCAAACACCTACCAGGGTATCACTATAGCAAAAAGACACCGCTGATTGACCAGAAGGAATAGTAACAGTTGTTGTAGCTACTAAGCCACAACTACCACCAGAATAAGGATAAAACTTGGCTTGTCCAGTTGAGTTGGAAGACAAGGCCATGGTGACTGAATCAATTGGACTACCAATGTCACCAGATCCTAAATTGTAAGTATTGATGGTTATCGGACCAGCTTTAACGGTTGAACTAGCCGTAATAGCTAAGCTAGTAAATTTTACCGCGTCAGCTGCCTCCCCTGGCGCCATGGCCGTAGACCAAGGACCTCTAGCCGTTGTTTCATACCATGGATTTGGTGTATTGGCTGTCCAACGATAATTTACGGTTAGTTGATAATAATAACTAACACCTTGAGCAACATCATTATCTGTGTAAGACACTGTGCCACCACCATTGTTGGGTTGACTAACTGTGGCAATCTTAACTGGATTATCAGTGGTATTGGCACTGCGATAAATGGTATAGCCAACCACTGAGTTATTCCAGGAACCTTGGCCGGCAATATTGTTGCGGTCATTTAAACCAGGAAAACTAATGGTTACTGATGTCTGGCTATTTTCCGCCATGGTTGGAGTAGGAATCGCCTCCATTAAAACATCCGGTGGGAAAGCTTGAATATTGGATAAATCGTTTTGAGTCAAAAGAGTGTGACTACCAGCAACATAGCTCTGACCAACCCAACCATTCTGCCCGGCTTTAGTTTCTAAAACAATATACATGTCATCACCAATAGCTGGTGGAGTAGTCCAAACCGATGAACCAACATCAATATCAGTATAAGCTGGTGAGCCACTTTCAGCTGGATAAATCTGATTGGCTTCGGGCGATAGTGAATAAGTTGATTGGCCAACAATATTACTACGATAAACAAAAGCATTGGCTCGAGAATTTTCTGTCGTGCTGTCACCAGAAGCTTTTTGATTATCACGATTAACATAAACGGTACCATCGGCATAAAATGGCAAACCAGCTAGCATTATGCCTGGCCAAAGTAAGATTCCAGCCAAAACTAACGCTCCAATGTATTTAAATTTATTTTTCCAAGACATGGCAACTGTTATTTTATCCATAAAATCCGCTTAAATTATATCAGTATTTTGATGATTAGTCATTATTTATAAGGCTCAACAATTAGAGCCGGTGTCCAACTAAATTCTCCGGTATTGCCAGATAATTCAACAAAAACACCACCACCTGGACTAATTGGGAAATCAACTCCAGTCCATTTATTAAAGGCTCCACCAGCGCGGTAAGAATAATTTCTAATAGTTCCTTGATTAGCTGGATCCCAAAGCGAAATACGCTTGATTTTCTGATTGGTTCCAGAACCCGTGCCACCTTCAATATCACTAACGATATCTGAAGCCTTGCCATACATACTCGAATAAGGTAGCGACAGCCAATAAATATTGGTAGCGCTCGGACCATTATAAGAGAAATTAATGGCCGATTGCTTATCGCTACCAACTAGCGTCCAATCAAAATCAGTTGCTCCAGCTGAAGTTTCTAAGAAAATACCACCCCCGGGTTCAATTGCAAAATCAGCGCCAGTCCAACGATTAAATGATCCACCAGTGCGGTAAGTATAATTCTTGACTGTTCCTTGAGTAACTGGATCCCAAAGTGAAACACGCTTAATTTTCTGATTGGAATTAGCTAAACGGCTGCCTTCAATATCGCCAACCAAAACACTAGATTTATCAAGCAAATTGTGGCTTAGAGAAGCTGTTGAGTTGGTATAATAAGATGGAACATAAGGAATACAAATCCAATTAATATTTGACAGGGTCTGATTGTAGCTAAAGTTTAAGCGATTAACAAAAGACATAGTTGAGAAGCCACTTTCTGAACCATTACCATTATCAGCTCGAAGGAGGAAATACAAAGGATTAATGTTGATATTTTGAGCATTAGTAATTGTATATTCAGTTATTGGATCATTTACCGTAGCAAATTGATACCAACCAAGAGCCGCATCAGTGCTAGTAGTCATATTGATAACCGTATCGCAAGTACCAGAAGCTCGACCACCAGCCCGAACCTGAGCAACACTACAAGGATTGGAAAATAGGCCAGCAAATTTATCTTTAGTGTAATAAAGACGATATTTAACAGCATTATCAGCCGCTTGCCAAGTAAAGCGCAAGTTATAAGTTTCTGGAGCTGGCGGAATTGAAGTAACTATTTTTTCAATAGTAAAATTCTTGGCAGCCAAAGCTGGATTATTAACCACCTGAATATCACCATGAGAATCTTCAGCTAAAATATTGCCTTGAGCATCTCTCAAGCTAGCCCCTAAATAGAATTTCTCACCAACTGTCAAAAAGCTAGTTGGCATCTGACCAGAATAAGTTCCAGTGGCGGTTCTCGTTAAAGCATTAAGACCAAGCGTTGTGCTCGCCATAAAATTACCATTGTTATCAATCCATTTGAGGACAATATCATCAGCATCGGTTAAAACATTATTATCAGTAACCTTGATATCAAAAACAATTGGTTTACCTTTTTGAGCAAAAATATTTTGATAATCAATTTCAATTAAATGTGATGAGACTGGAATAATTTCAATCTTTTTACCATGAACTCCGGCTTGAGAGGTCGCAGTAATATCCAAGGTCCAATTGCCAGAATTTTCTGGAATATGATAATTGTTATTACCACCAAGCGGATAAGCCTGATAAGTATAACTAGATTGCCCGCTCAAAGTGCTAGTGGACACAACTTGACCAGCCGGATCTTTTAAGATCAAATCAACCGAAGCCACTTCTGGATTGCCACTGTTGAAATCTTTGAGAGAAATATCAAAAGTAGCTCGTCCCTCATAATTGCGGCCAGAATTCTGATTGCTAAAAATCATCGGGTTGGTAGTCCAGAGAGCCTGTCTGACTGAGTGACCTTCAATTGTCTTGACTACATCAATCTGCAAACCAGTTACCTCAGCCACCAAAGAAGCATCACCAATCTCTGTGTTATTCAAACCATCAAGCCAATCGCTAGCTACCACAACTGAACTACCATTAGTTGAATCACGATAATAGAAATTAACCGACGATAACCCAGCACTAACTGGAATATCAAGTTCACTAGACCAGGGGCCTTGATCCGATATAGCAAACTGGCCAGTCAAAGAAGAGGTCTTTAAATGAACTGGATAACCACCACTTGGGGCATTAACTGAGTTATTATCAGCGTCAAATAGCTGAACAGTAATTGGGCCGACAATTTCTTCCTGACTTAGTTTAATTAAATTATCAGTAATATTAGAAAAGCCTAGATGATTTATTACTCCAGCAGAATTACTAGTTACGGTAATATCTTGTTGAATACCAGTGTGACTATCGTTAGAAGTTGCTCTAACCCATTTCTCACCGGTATTAGGGAAAGTAATCGCATTAATAAAGCTATGCATGCCATGGTCAGTTTCTGGAACGAAAGTGTAACATTCAGGTAACACGGCCGTATTATCAGAACTAGTAAAACAAACCTGGCCGTCATATTGTTCAAAAATATAATTTTCCGCATCACGAGCCCAAACGACAACGCTGCTCGGTGTTCCTTGAATTTGTGGATCAGAAATATTGGTTACTAGAAAATTATCAATTGTCTGAGTTAAAACCTCTAAATTGACAGTAGCATTTATTAGACCAACGCCTTCCTGAGCTGGCAATTCATCAGAAATAGTTAAAACATTGGTGCCAAGCTTAGGGCTGCGATAATAAACCTCAGCTGAACTTTGACCAGCTGGTATATCAACAAAGTTAATACCCCACGGACCTTCGGTTGAAGCAGCAAATTCGGTGCTACTAGCACTTGATGACGATCTTAAGTAAAGTCTAACGCCATTATGCCCAGTAGTTGGATAGCCATTTTCATTATAGACTTGGAGATTGATGGCGGTAGATGGATGTTTGGCCACGACTGATTCTGGAGCATAACCAACCACAATCCGCTTGGGCTGTCCAGCTGAAATATCAATTGTTTGCTCAGCATCAAGCCAACCAACTGGACCATTGGCTGGGTTACTTTCTGAAATAACTATCTGGGCTGTGCCAGTAGCTAATTGATGATAATAATAACTAGCAGCGGACTCACCGGTTGGAATAGTCAATTGACTAATATCGAATGGACCAGTTGAAGTTGTTGAAAAACCGCCATTACCATTACTGGTTGTCAAATATAGAGTAGTGGCCACATCAACTGGACGGCTAATACCATAGCTATTTTGTAGTTCAACAGTCTGAGCAGTAGAAACTTGGCCTTTTTCTAAAACTGGAGTTTCGCTAGTAATCGCAATACGGAAGACATCACCCCAGGCAACTGTCTGAGTTTGAGTGGCATTGATTAAACCACTATCTGGATCATCTAGAGGATTCTTGTCGGCCACGGTTATTTGCGGATTATTCTTTTCTAAATCTTTGTAATAGAAAGTTACGGTATTACCACCAGCTGGAATAGTTATTTGATTAACATTAAATTGAGTAGCTGAAGAGCTGGTTGCAAAACCGCCAACGGCCGAAGTGCTATTAAGATAAAGATTGGTCTTGACATTGGCATTAGTTACATTGCCATAAATATCTCGAAGTTCAACAGTATAAATATCGGAAACCTGTCCAGCTACCAATGTTTTAGCAGTATTAACAAAATTGAGGCTGGCTGGATCATTGGATAAAACATTTTGAGTGCGGCTATCATTGACGATACCATTATCGGGTAAGTCAACTGGAACATAATCAGCTACAGTGATACTGTGTTCACCTTTGAGCGTGTCACGATAATAAGCTTCTTTAACTGAATCACCGATAGCGAAATCGACTGAGGTTATAAAATCAGTTGGCAAGAATGATTCCGACAAAGAGAAGCGGCCATAATCTGAATCAGTATAAAGATAGGCTCTAATTGGATAAGCCGCTACTGTTGGGCGACCATATTGATTTTGCAGTTGAATACGATAGAGATGGCTATCACCACTACGAATAGTACTAGCCGAATCAATAAACTTAAAGCTAGCTACTGCACCATAAACTATCTCAGCGGTTTGCTGGCCATCAATTAGGCTAATATCAGAATAACTCAAGAAACTAACCAGCTGATCAGCGATAACAATAACTGGTTGACCAACATTTAAATCATGATAGTAAACCGTTCCTCCGTTACTACCAGCTGGCAAAACAAAACTACTAACCGTTGCAGCAAAATCAGCTGTCTGACTAAAGGTCCCAGCTGTTGAGGTGCTATATAAATAAATAGTCGTGTTGGCAGAAACAGTTTGACTATTACCATATTGATCACGAATGGCAAAGCTGATGGCCGAAGATTTTTCTCCAGACATAATGCTAATCGGCTGACTAGTGATTACAATATTGCTAGCTGGAGCAGCATTGACCGTAATCGCCTGCTCAGCTGGCACTAGAGTATTGGTACTCAAATCACTGGCCTCTATAGTAAATGAACCCGCCTGACGGTTATTGCGCAAATAGAAATAAAGATCACTACTGCCAGCGGCAATAGTCACCTGAGTAGTGGTAGCAAAATCAACGCCATTTAAGATTGAGAAACTACCATTGTCAGTGCTACTTAAACCAACAATATAATTACTACTTGAGGTAGCTGGATTGCTATAAATATCAGTTAAACGAACATGCATCTGACTAGAATCCTGACCAGCAATAACTGATTGCTGGTTGGAGATAAACCGTAAAACTGAAGCTACAGCTGCTTTGATTTTGAGCTGCTGACTGGCACCAGACAAAGCATTGGCATTAGCGCTAAGAACATAGGTCCCAGCCACAGTATGTTTAGCATAAAGCTGGACAGAGCTTTGACCAGTTGGAATAGTAACTTCTGACAAACTACTAGAAGCGCTCTCTGGTGATAACAAGAATCGTCCACCAACCCAATTAGCAGTTAAATCAACTACCAAATCTTCACCAAGAATTGCGGGCTGACCATTTTCCTTATAAGCAGTAATGGTTATTGGCAGAGCTTGATTGGCTAAAGCATTCCAGCTACTAGCTGACATTCCGAGCCGGCTAGGAATTTCGCCTAAAATAGTAATTTGAACATTATCATCTTGCCAATCAGTATCAGCTCCTTGGCCATTTGATTGATCACTAACTCTGATAGTATCAGTTCCTGGAGCGATGCCTTGATAATAAAAAGTTGTCGCGCTTTCACCAACTGCTATCTGAGCAGCCGTAATACCCCAAGGACCAATTGTTGTGGTAGCAAATTGACCAGAGCCATACAAATAAAGATTGACTGAACTACCGCCACTAGCCTCCTCGGTTGACAGATTGGTAATATTGCCAAATTCATCTTGTAATTGCGCCACAAAAGCGCCACTAGCTTGATTGACTGTCGAGGTGGCTGGCTGATTGATAACTTTTATTCGATAAATACTGGCTGGAGTAATTTCAATCTCAAGATCACCATCGGTTAAGTCAGCTGATGGGCTTTCAGCGGCGGTCAATTGGCCACTACCAGTTGAAGTAGCCTTAAAGTAAACGACCTTCTGACTTTGATTAGTCGGAATATCAACACTGGTAGTTGCTTGCCAATTGTCTTGGCTCAAAGAGAATGTTCCACCTAAATTATTGGCTAAACTAATAGTTGTGGTTGTCAGAGCCGGAACAATAATGTCATCAGCATTAGCTAAACGAATGGTTATTGGTGAAATAGTACCAGCCGAAAAAATTGCTGAACCAGTAAGTTTGATTTTGGCTGGATAGCCAGTCAAAACTTCTTCCACCAAACTATCCCCAACTAAGTTATTCGAAGAAATATTGACGATAAATTGTCCAGCAGTTGAATTTTGGAAATAGAAACTACCACTACTTTGCCCTACCGGGATAGTTAGCTGGAATGGGTTAGCCCAAAGACTTTCAGCCTGA
>Ga0116170_10003155_pt1 | contig 15519 bp, 10 predicted proteins | sample AD_JPNHW1_MetaG_FD_89797 | JGI IMG/M metagenome (GOLD analysis project Ga0116170, IMG submission 89797) | Active sludge microbial communities of municipal wastewater-treating anaerobic digesters from Japan - AD_JPNHW1_MetaG | ecosystem: Engineered > Bioreactor > Anaerobic > Digestate | place...
AGATCTTCAGGATGCAGGACTGAGACAAAAAAATTGAACCCCAACGTATCAATTTCAGTCTGTGTATAGCCAATAAAATTACAGGCATAATGATTACTCCACACATTCGACAATGAGGCCGGGTTACCACATTCAGTAAAAGTATTTATGTAAATAATGGCTGGAATGCTGTTCAGTACTCGTTCATAGAAAACAACTTTTTGTTTTATCTCGGACAAATCGGGTGATGATTGTTTACTTGCCATATCTCTTAGAATTAAAACATTAAATTACAACTTTTGTTGTATTGTGTTATAAAAAAATTGGTAATAATTTGGTATCTGATTATAAGTTTTTTGATTCATTCACTTTCATTCTATAATTCCGTATTTACAACGCTATAAGTACGGAATTACAACGATGAAGTTCCGTATTTATAAAATCGTAAATACGGAATTACAAAAGCAGAGATACTGAACCAAAAAATGGTCGGGAAAAAGAGCCACCACTCTTCGTGCAGCAGGAAATTATAAATCGTAAAAAAAATTTATCATGGCTTTACAGTTTAACGCCGTTGAACGGCCCAATCCGCAAACCAAAGCAAAGAAATGGTATGCTTCTTCGAAACTTACGGGCAAAAGAACCTTAAAAGACTTTAGCCAGGATCTTGCCGATGTATCATCTCTTTCGGCAGGTGACGTGCAAAACGTCATTGCAAACCTCAATGAACAGATGCCCAAATGGCTGATGGAGGGCGACAGTGTGAAACTTGACGGTTTTGGCACCTTCCGCCTATCGTTTTCGAGCGAAGGAGTTGCCACCAAAGAGGAGGTAACCGCCAGTCTGATCAAGGACATTTACATTCTCTTCGAGCCCGATGAGGAAATCAAAGAACGGGTAAGAAAAACCAAGGTAAATCCAGCATTCTAAAAGGTGAAGCCGTATCAACTCAATTCAGTTGTTGTGGCTTTTTGAAAAAAAGGAGTAACCCGAAAAGCCTGAAGTGAGTAGGGAAATTTATAAACACGAATCTAATGAAATCTAATTTTCTAAAACTTAATGTAAAGGATATTATCAAAGCCCTTATCCTCACATTCATTACAGCCCTATTAACGGGTATTTACCAACTGCTGCAAACCGGCACACTACTTACGTGGGAATCGCTTAAACCGGTGGTCTTTTCAGCTATTGCAGCTGTATTAGGTTATCTGATTAAAAATGTACTAACCAACTCGAACGACGAATTCATGAAAAGTGAAGCTAAAGTAAATCAAGTATAACCTTAAGCCTTTTTAGGTAAAAAACATGACGGAGGCTCCCGAAACGCCGTAAAAAGGGAGTAGGGAAATAAATATATATAATTATGAAACTTAAAATAAATTTGGAAAAAATAAAGTGTATTAAAGATACATTTGGAATAGGTAAAGATGAGATTTATCTGGCATTCTTTGTTACCTGCACAGATAAAAATAATCCTGCAAATACTAAAGCAATCAAGGCTCTTACAAACATTAATTATAAGATAACAGATGGTTCTGTTTTTGAACCAGTTTTTGAAAGTAACAATACCAGAGATTTTGAGTTTGTTTTTGATACAGAAATTGTAAATGCATTAATAACTGTATCTACTGTAATCTATGAGAAAGATGGGGGTGACCATTATGAGAAACTAAAAAATTCATCATTTGATGAAAATCCTCAAAAGCCAAATGTTAATTGGATTCAGTTAATTTTAGAAATAATAACTGCATTAGGAAATCCATCCACAATTCCTTCTGCTTTATTCGATTTAGGTAAAGCTGCAATTACATTTTTCATGGTTGATGATATGATTGATCGAAATACAAAAATCTATGATAAAGATGAGTCATTGATAAATGGGCAATTAGAAAAAAATGAAATCGAACTGAATGGTTGTGGCTGATCATATAAACTTTATATGAGTAAGGAATTTCTAAGTAATTAAACTGAATTCGAAATGAAAGCTTTAGGAAAATTTATTCTTATCGAAACCACCGCCGAATTTACAGAGTGGTTAAACATTCAGCAAATTATCCGTAAAATAAATCTGGTGCAGCAGCATCACACTTATATTCCAGCCTATAGAGATTTCAAGGGCGATAACCATTTTGCACTATGCCAAAGTATGGAAAAGGCGCATATCGAGCGGGGTTTCTCGCAAATTGCCCAAAACTTTACCACCTTCCCAGATGGAAAAGTTATGGTATGCCGCGATATTAACATTGCTCCGGCAGGTATTAAAGGGGCCAACAGCTATGGCGTCTGCATTGAACATGTGGGTAATTTCGATAAAGGCAAAGATGTTATGGCTGATGCCCACAAACAATGTATCATAGCCATAAATAAAGCCTTACTGCAAAGATTCAAACTGGTGGCCAGCGATCAATCGGTGGTTTATCATCATTGGTACGATTTAACAACGGGTAAACGCATTCAAACCGAAGGTTCCGGCAATACCAAAACCTGCCCCGGAACAGCCTTCTTTGAGGGTAATACAATTGTTGATTTTAAAGCACATTTATTACCTCTATTATGATACAGATTTTTGTTAGATTTAGAGTATAATAACTTAAAACCTAAATTCTATGTCACAACCTCTCACCAAAGCCGTGCTCCTTACCGGGGCGGCAGCGCGAATTTCGCAGGAAGTAGCCCTGTTCGACAGGCTCAGGGCAACAACCGATCCATCAAAAGAATTACCGTTAACGGTATCGCAGGACGACACGTTGATCTCGGGCTTCAGTTCCGGCTCACTGAATGTCGCAGCTATCAACGCCTGCTTTAGCAACGGCAGCATGCTCGACTGGGATGCTTATTACAAACAGCAGGTTTTGTTTCCGTTACGAAACAAGGACGTTTACAAAATCACGGGCATCCCCTTCGACACCTCTCCCCTTCGGGCAACCATCCAAAAATTTCTCGACACGATGAATTGCCAGAAGGTTGGCGACCTTGCCTTTCTCTCCTATATCCTCACCTTTTCGTGGCGCAGGCTCGAAACCCTGTGGGCTTGCAGTCGGAATGACGGTCAGTATTACATGAACCCAACCGATCTGTTTATGAGTTCCACAGCCATTCCGGTTTTGTTCCCGTCGCAGGAGATACATCCCATTGCAGGCCATACCATCGACTTTCCTGACGGGAAATATGCCGACGGAGGTACCGGCGGAACCTTCAAAAAGTTCGAAAACTACCTTGGCGAATACGTAAAACAGAATGGTCCGTTCGACACACTGTATATTATCAGTCCGATGAGGCAAACTGCTGAAACAGAAGAAGAGCAAATCCTTGGATTCCTGCAGGATAACAAGATGGATAACAAGGTAATTGAACTGGCCAACCAATTGGAAAACATTTCGATGAACACCTTTATGAAGTTCCTGAAAAGGCTGGACGAATGGACATTCAACAGCAAACCAATGGCAAACAACCTATTTGTGTGCATACCCGAAATGGAAAAAAACTTTAACATCCTGAATTTTGACGATCAGGAAAAACAGTACGATGCTGTGATTGACTGGGTAAATAAAAACCCGCAGAAACTGGCTGTTCCGCTAAAAAAGTTTATTGAAGAACACCAGGATTCCATCGCCTAATATCATTCCTTGAATGGCATTAACAGCAAACTACCTTTTATAAAAATAAATATTTGCTTTTTGAATGAAAAGAAAAAAGATCGAGAAAAATTCGATCTTTTTCTTTTTTTTCACCAAAAAACGACTCTATCTATTCAAAATGTCGTTCAATTTCGATTTTTTCTGTCTTTTTCTTAACCAGAAGTTAATATTTGATCTTTTTGTGACATTTTGATTGCATTATTCAAACTTAAAAAACAAAAAGTCTATATTAGCAACTCAAAGTTATCACAAAGTCATTATCGATAGGATAAAATAAAAGAAAAGTAGTAGAAACCTATTCAAAAAGAAATTATGTCAACACTTCGTTTTAAAGTAGTAGAAGATGCTTTTAAGAAAAAAGCACTTCCGGTATCAGCACCTTCCAGGTTCACATCCGATTATTACGGAAAGTTCGTGTTTACCCACTCAACCATGTCAAAATATCTTTCAAAAGATGTAATGAAGGCATTGGATAATGCTATTGAAAAGGGAATTACACTCGATCGCAAAATTGCCGATGATGTAGCTGCAGGAATGAAAATGTGGGCGATGGAATTGGGCGCTACCCACTATACACACTGGTTTCAGCCATTAACCGATGGCACCGCCGAAAAGCACGATTCATTTATCGATTATAAAGGAGCTCCGGGAGAAGCAATTATCGAAGATTTCTCCGGAAAATTGTTGGCACAGCAGGAACCCGATGCTTCGTCCTTCCCTAGCGGGGGAATTCGCAGCACGTTTGAAGCCCGCGGCTATACGGCATGGGATCCATCTTCTCCTGCATTTGTTGTTGACGATACACTCTGTATACCAACCATATTCGTTTCCTATACCGGCGAAGCTCTCGACCTGAAAGCGCCTCTTTTGAAAGCCCTTTCGGCCGTCGATAAAGCGGCAACAGCCGTTTGCCAGATGTTCGATCCCAATGTAAAGAAAGTAATTGCCTATCTTGGCTGGGAACAGGAATATTTTCTGGTTGACGAAGGTTTATATGCAGCACGTCCCGACCTGCTATTAACCGGACGCACCTTAATGGGGCACGAATCAGCAAAAAACCAGCAGCTGGAAGACCATTATTTTGGCGCAGTTCCCAGCCGTGTTGCCGCCTATATGAAAGATCTCGAATTTGAAGGATATAAATATGGTATTCCGTTAAAAACCCGTCACAACGAGGTTGCTCCAAACCAATTCGAATTGGCTCCAATCTTTGGAGAATGCAACCTGGCTGTTGACCAGAACCTGCTGATCATGTCGATCATGAAACGAGTAGCCCGCCGTCATGGGTTCCGTCTGCTTCTGCATGAAAAACCATTTGCTGGCATCAACGGTTCAGGAAAACATAACAACTGGTCATTGGGAACCGACACCGGTGTTGGACTGTTAACGCCGGGTAAAACTCCTGAAGAGAATCTCCAGTTTGTCACCTTTTTGGCCAACATCTTAATGGCCGTATATAAAAATAATGCACTATTGAAAGCGTCGATCATGACGGCACAGAACGCTCACCGTTTGGGAGCCAACGAAGCACCTCCAGCCATTATTTCCGCTTTCCTAGGCAGCCAGCTGACCTCTATTTTGGATAAACTGGAGAACAGCTCGAGTGAGGAGGCGATTGTGGTTGACGACAAGAAGAAGTTGAGCCTGGGCATTGCCCATATCCCGGAAGTATTCCTCGACAATACCGACCGGAACAGAACATCACCTTTTGCTTTCACCGGAAACCGCTTCGAATTCCGTGCTGTAGGTTCGTCAGCTAACTGTTCGTCCGCAATGACGGTATTGAATTCCGCTGTTGCTGCACAGTTGATTGAATTTAAAGCAGAGGTTGATGCCAAAATCGCTGCCGGATCGACCAGGGAAAAAGCAATCTTCGATGTAATCAAATCCTATATTAAAGCATCCAAAGCAATTCGTTTCGATGGCAACGGTTACAGTGATGAATGGAAAGAAGAAGCAAAGAAACGTGGGCTGGACTGTGAAACCCGTGTCCCATACATCTTTGAAGCCTATACTTCAAAAGAATCAGTCAAAATGTTTACCGATTTGAGCGTTTTCACTGAAAAAGAGCTACATGCCCGCAACGAAGTTAAATGGGAAACCTATACCAAGAAAATACAGATCGAATCAAGGGTTTTGGGCGATTTAGCAATCAACCACATTATTCCTATTGCAACAAAATACCAGTCGATGTTGTTAGATAATGTATTCAAAATTAAATCGGTTTACGATGCCGACAAGGAAAAGGTATTGTCAGCAATGGACCGTGAGATTATTGAGGAGATTGCAGAACATGTAAGCATTATTAAATCGAGTGTTGATCAAATGGTTGAAGCCCGGAAAATTGCCAACAAGATTGAAGGCGAACAGGAAAAGGCAATCGCTTACCAAAGCAATGTATTACCCTATTTTGAAACCATTCGATACCATATTGACAAACTTGAACTGATAGTCGACAATGAAATGTGGACGTTGCCAAAGTACAGAGAGTTATTATTTATTAGATAGGATGTGTTTTTTCAATACAAAAGTAGCAGTTACATTGACTGCTACTTTTGTCAATACTTTTTAACGGTTGAAAGTTTTTTTTTAAAATGAATATTGAAATGGAAAAAGAAATTAGTGATGGTCAAGGTCTATACTCTCCAGAATTTGAACACGATGCTTGTGGCGTAGGATTATTGGCCAACATCAACGGAAGCAAAACCCACGAAATAGTTGAGAAGGGCTTGCAGGTTCTTGAAAACATGGTACACCGCGGGGCGGAAGGTGCCGATGTAAAAACAGGGGACGGTGCTGGTATTTTGCTCCAGATTCCGCATGAGTTTATCTTGCTTCAAGGTATTCCAGTCCCAGAAAAAGGAAAATACGGTACCGGGTTGTTTTTCTTCCCAAAAGAAGAAATAGAGTACAAACTTTGCCTTCAACTCATCAAGGAAACAATTGAAAAAGAAGGATTAAGCTTACTTTCGATTCGTGATGTCCCGGTAAATAGTGATGCACTCGGAGAAGTTGCAAGATCAAACGAACCACAAATCAAACAACTATTCATTACCGGATGCTCCAACCAGGATGAATTGGAACGGAAGCTTTACATTATCCGTAAAAAAATTGAAAGATCCATTTTACAATCTTCATTAAAACAAAAGAGAAGTTTTTACATTGTAAGCCTTTCCACAAGGCGTATCATCTATAAGGGAATGTTAACATCCCTTCAGTTAAGGGAGTATTATCCCGATCTCACCAACCCCTATTTTACCAGTGGACTGGCATTGGTACACTCACGTTTCAGTACCAACACCTTCCCCACATGGGACCTGGCTCAGCCTTTCCGGCTTTTGGGCCATAACGGAGAAATCAACACCATTCGCGGCAACCGCTTCTGGATTGAAGCACGTGAAAGTATTTTAAAAACAGAACTTCTGGGTGACATAACCGACATTTTGCCGTTGGTGCAGCCCGGGATGAGCGACAGTGCTTCGCTCGACAATATTCTTGAATTTCTTGTCATGTCGGGCAAAAGTTTACCACACGCACTGGCAATGATGATTCCGGAAAGCTGGAATGATAAAAACCCCATTTCAGAAGATTTAAAAGCATTTTATGAATATCACAGTATTTTAATGGAACCATGGGATGGCCCGGCAACCCTTATCTTTTCCGACGGCCGTTATGCCGGAGGATTACTCGACCGCAACGGTTTACGTCCGGCACGCTACCTCATTACCAAAGACGATATGATCGTAGTTGCTTCCGAAGTTGGCGTAATTCCAATTGAAGCTTCCCGCATCAAAGAAAAAGGCCGGTTGAAACCCGGCAAAATGCTGATGATTGACACCGAAGAGGGAAAAGTTCATTACGATGCCGAATTAAAAGACACACTGGCCAAAGCATTGCCTTACAAAGAATGGCTGAGCAAAAACCGGATCAGTTTAAATGATATCTCTTCGGGCCGTAACATTAAATTCGATATCGACAACCTCGACAAACAGTTGCGCATTTTTAACTATGGAAAAGAAGATATCGAACGGCTAATCATCCCGATGGCTGTTGAAGGGAAAGAACCGATTTCGTCAATGGGTAACGACACCCCACTGGCCGTGCTTTCAAGCAAGCCTCAACTGTTGTTTTACTATTTCAGGCAGTTGTTTGCACAGGTAACAAACCCACCAATTGACCCAATCCGCGAAGAACTGGTTATGTCGCTCAACCTTTACATTGGTGCTCAGCAAGGCAACCTTCTTGAACCTTCGCCCGAGTTGTGCAAAATGGTTAAGCTGGAAAGCCCCATTTTAACAAACACCCAGTTCGACATTTTAAAGAACCTTCGGTACAAGGGCTTCAAAGCGATTACTCTTCCCATGCTTTTTGACCCGAAAGAAGGCCCATCGGCATTGGAGAAAGCGGTTGATGAGTTATGCCAAAAAGCCGAGCAAGCAGTCAACGATGAATACCATTATATCATATTAAGTGACCGCGGAGTGGATGAAAACCATGTTCCCATACCGTCGTTACTTGCAGTTTCCGCCGTTCACCATTACCTGATTGATAAAAGAAAGAGAATGCAGATTGCGGTGGTCGTCGAAACGGCCGAACCACGTGAAGTGATGCATTTTGCGCTGCTTTTCGGTTACGGAGCTACTGCCGTAAATCCCTACCTGTCGTTCGCACTATTAAACGATCTGGTAAAGAAGCACGATCTTCAACTGGATTTCCATACCGCAGAAAAAAACTACATCAAATCGATCAACAAAGGATTGTTGAAGGTCCTCTCCAAAATGGGAATCTCAACCATAATGAGTTATCGTGGAGCCCAAATTTTTGAAGCGGTTGGAATCAATTCAAAAATATTGAACAAATACTTCACCGGCACTACATCCCGCATCGAAGGAGTTGACCTGAACGACATTGCAAAAGAAGCAATTGCCATTCACCAAAGCGTCTATTCGGATGTCTATTCGAACAATGAATTGCTTCCAAACAAAGGGATATACACCTATCGCAGGGATGGCGAATACCACGCCTGGAATCCCGAAACAATCTCAACCCTTCAGCTGGCAACGCGCCTAGGTAGTTACAAAAAATTCAAAGAATACACCCACCTTGTTGATACGAAACCCGAGCCTGTATTTCTGCGCGATTTCATGAAATATAAAAAAGGCAAATCAATACCAATCGATCAGGTTGAACCTGCATCTGAAATTACGAAAAGGTTTGTCACCGGGGCCATGTCGTATGGGTCAATCAGTCGCGAAGCCCACGAAGCAATGGCAATTGCAATGAATATCATTGGTGGAAAAAGCAATACCGGCGAAGGAGGAGAAGACCCTGCCCGTTTCAAAATCGGAGAAGATGGGTTGAACCGGCGCAGCGCTATCAAACAAGTCGCTTCAGGCCGCTTTGGGGTAACCACCGAATACCTTGTGAATGCCGACGAATTGCAAATTAAAATCGCTCAGGGTGCAAAACCCGGAGAAGGCGGGCAATTACCCGGTTATAAAGTAGATAAAATCATTGCAAAAACCCGCCACTCGATACCGGGAATTTCATTGATATCGCCACCACCCCATCACGACATCTATTCGATTGAAGACCTTGCCCAGCTGATCTTCGATTTGAAAAACGTGAATCCAAGTGCCCGTGTAAGTGTGAAACTTGTTTCAGAAAGTGGCGTGGGAACCATTGCTGCAGGAGTAGCCAAAGCAAAAGCCGATATGATCCTGATCAGTGGCTGTGAAGGTGGTACCGGAGCAAGCCCCTCAAGCTCAATCAAATATGCCGGATTACCACTGGAATTAGGCTTGGCCGAGACTCAACAAACCCTGGTGATGAACAACCTGAGAGGTCAGGTTCGTTTGCAAACCGATGGACAGTTAAAAACGGGTAAAGATATCATCCATGCCGCATTACTGGGAGCTGAAGAATTTGGTTTCGCCACCAGCGCCCTGATCGTTCTTGGGTGTGTCATGATGCGCAAATGCCACATGAACACTTGCCCGGTTGGAGTTGCCACACAAGATGAAAAACTCCGGGAACGCTTTGTCGGCAGATACGAATACTTAGTCAACTTCTTCAACTTTTTAGCCGAAGAAGTAAGGGAACACCTTGCCGAAATGGGATTTACAAAACTCGACGACATTATTGGCCATACCGACCTGATTGAATTTGTCCCTTCGGAGGCCAACGAAAAAACAAAAAAGGTAAATCTGTCGAAGTTACTGACAATCCCAGCAGAAGCTTCTGAATATGCAATCAGACAGGTAAAACAGCAGGAACACAAAATCGAATCGGTGCAGGATCGCGACCTGATTAAAGCCACTATGCCAGCCATTGAGCTTCAGGTTCCAACCGAACTGACCCGTACCATTTGCAACACCGACCGCACCGTTGGAGCGATGCTTTCAGGCGAAATTGCCAAACGGTATGGAAACGATGGATTGCCCAATGATACCATTCGATGCAAATTTACCGGGTCCGCAGGACAAAGTTTCGGTGCATTTTTGGCCAAAGGTGTCACATTCACATTGGAAGGAGAAGCAAACGACTATCTTGGCAAAGGACTTTCCGGAGGAAAAATTATTGTGGTGCCTCCAAAAGGATCGACTTTTGCACCCGAAAAGAACATCATCTGCGGAAATACAATGCTTTATGGTGCCACCACCGGCGAAGTATTTATCAACGGAATTGTTGGCGAACGTTTCTGCGTAAGAAACAGCGGTGCCATTGCCGTTGTTGAAGGTGCAGGCGACCACTGTTGCGAATACATGACCGGCGGACGTACCGTTGTTTTGGGTGAAGTAGGACGCAACTTTGCCGCAGGTATGAGTGGAGGTATTGCCTATGTATTGAATGAAAACGAAAACTTCGACTACTTCTGTAACATGGAAATGGTTGAATTGTCGCTGATCGAAGATAGTGCCGATGCCCATGAGCTACAGGGATTAATTTCAGCCCATTATCGTTATACTTCCAGTCCGATAGCAAAGAAAATACTCGACAATTGGGATACTTACATTGAAAAATTCATCAAAGTAATGCCAATTGAGTACAAGAAAGTGCTCCAGGACGAAAAAATGGAAGCTATTAAAAAGAAGATTGCACAGGTAGAATATGATTATTAAAATCTTCTGAATTAATTATTTCAATCTTAAAAATTACAATTATGGGTAATCCAAAAGCATTTTTAACAATCGAAAGAAAAGAAGCCGGTTATCGCCCGGTACTCGATAGAGTTTCAGATTATGGTGAGGTAGAACAAACACTGAACACCAACGACCGAATATTGCAAGCATCGCGTTGCATGGATTGTGGAGTGGCTTTTTGCCATTGGGCTTGTCCGCTGGGAAATAAAATGCCCGAATGGCAGGATATGATCTACAAAGGAAAATGGAACGAAGCCATCGACATCCTTCACTCAACCAACAACTTTCCTGAATTCACCGGACGTATTTGTCCTGCTCCTTGTGAGAAGAGTTGTGTTTTGTCATTGGCTGAGGCACCTGTCACCATCAGGGAAAATGAAGCTGCGGCAATAGAACACGCTTTCGCCGAGGGCTATATTAAACCAAGACCGCCCAAAAACCGTACAGGTAAAAAAGTAGCTGTTATTGGATCAGGTCCTGCCGGTTTGGCATGTGCCGATCAACTCAACAAAAAAGGGCACAGTGTGGTGGTATTTGAAAAAAACGATGCCATCGGCGGTTTGCTTCGGTATGGCATTCCCGATTTCAAATTAAACAAATTAATCATCGACAGAAGATTACATGTTCTCTCAGAAGAAGGGATTGTGTTTAAAACCAATGCCGAAATCGGTAAGGACATTTCAATCGATGAAATACAAAAAGAATTTGATGCGATCTGTTTAACCATGGGTTCCGGCGAACCTCGCGATCTGAATGTTGAGGGACGAAATTTGGACGGTATTCATTTTGCCATGGAATTTCTTCATCAACAAAATCAGTTGGTTGCCAATAAAAAAGTCCCGGAAAACGAACTGATTTCTGCAAAAGGAAAATCGGTTTTAGTAATCGGTGGCGGAGATACCGGCTCCGACTGTGTGGGTACTTCCATTCGTCAGGGTGCAACGCATGTCATTCAGATTGAATTGTTACCCAAGCCACCCATTGGCAAAAACCCTGATACACCATGGCCAATGTATCCAAATGTGCTGAAGACATCCAGTTCGCATCACGAAGGTTGTGAAAGACGCTGGAGCCTGAATACGAAATCGGTCCAGGGTGAAAACGGGAAAGTGACCGGTGTTGTTATCGAAGAAGTTGATTGGTCAAAAGACGACAACGGCGCCTGGAAAATGAATGGTACCGGGAAAGTTGAAACCATCAAAGCCGATTTAATTTTATTGGCACTGGGATTCATCCATCCGGTTCATGAAGGGCTGCTGAACAACCTGGGCCTGAATTTCGACCAACGCGGCAACGTACAGGTCGATGCTCAAATGCAATCCAGCAAAGCAAAATTTTTTGCTGCAGGTGATACCGTTTCCGGAGCAAGCCTTGTGGTTCGTGCAATCGACTCTGGCCGAAAAGTGGCCGAAAAAATTAACAGCTTTCTTAAATAAAAGAATGATGATTCAATCAATCACATCAAAAAAACAACATCTATGTGTGGAATAGTAGGAATTTTCGATATAAAAGACCATCAGGAAGAATTACGCGTTCAGGCGTTAAAAATGTCAAAACGAATCCGCCATCGCGGTCCCGATTGGTCGGGGATATTTTGCAACGAAAGAGCCATTTTAGCTCACGAACGCTTATCGATTGTTGACCCTCAATCAGGGCAGCAACCCCTTTACAGCAAAGACGGGAAACTAGCCCTTGCAGTAAATGGTGAAATATACAATCATCAGATCTACCGAAAAAAATATGAAGATCAATATGAGTTTCTTACTCACTCCGACTGTGAAGTAATTTTAGCGTTATACCGCGACAAAGGGATCGATTTTCTGGAAGATCTAAATGGGATTTTTGCTTTTGCCCTTTACGACATTGAAAACGACACCTACCTTATTGCAAGGGATCACATGGGAATTGTCCCTCTTTATATGGGATGGGATGCCCTTGGCCATTTTTATGTAGCATCTGAACTTAAGGCACTTGAAGGATATTGCATCAAAATTGAAGAATTCTTGCCAGGACATTATCTTTCGAGCAAAGACAAAAAAATGACCCGGTGGTACCAGCGGGATTGGATGGAATATGATGCCGTAAAAAACAACACTAGCAGTATCGATGAATTGAGGGATGCACTCGAAGCTGCCGTGCAACGCCAGTTAATGTCTGACGTTCCCTACGGGGTTTTACTTTCCGGTGGACTCGATTCATCCATTATCTCTGCGGTTGCCAAAAAATATGCTTCCAAAAGAATTGAAAGCAACAACATGCAGGATGCCTGGTGGCCTCAGCTCCATTCGTTTGCCGTAGGATTAGAAGGATCTCCCGATTTAGCTGCTGCGAAAAAAGTTGCCGACCACATCGGAACGATTCATCACGAAATTCATTTTACCGTTCAGGAAGGACTTGATGCAATCCGCGATGTGATATACCACCTCGAGACCTATGATGTAACAACCGTACGGGCCTCTACCCCAATGTATCTGATGGCCCGTGTCATCAAATCGATGGGAGTAAAAATGGTTCTCTCGGGCGAAGGTGCCGATGAAGTTTTTGGAGGCTATCTCTACTTTCATAAAGCCCCTAATGCCGAAGAATTTCATAAAGAAACCGTTCGGAAACTAGACAAGCTGCACCTTTATGATTGCCTGAGAGCCAACAAATCGTTGGCTGCCTGGGGCATCGAAGGCCGAGTACCATTTCTCGACAAAGAATTTATGGATGTAGCAATGAGGTTAAATCCGGAAGACAAAATGGCCAAAAACGGGAAAATGGAAAAATGGATCCTGCGAAAAGCCTTTGAAGATTTTCTGCCCGAAAGTGTTACATGGCGCCAGAAAGAACAATTTTCAGATGGTGTTGGATACAATTGGATCGATACACTTCGTGAATTAACCTCAAAGAGTGTTAGCGATGAGCAAATGGCAACCTCTGCCGAACGGTTCAAAATTAACCCTCCGATGAACAAAGAGGAATACTTTTACCGCAGCCTTTTCCACGAACTTTTCCCGTCCGATTCAGCAGCAACTACTGTACCATCGGTGCCATCGGTTGCCTGCAGTACCCCTATCGCACTCGAATGGGATGCCGCATTTAAAAACATGATCGACCCCTCAGGCCGTGCGGTTAAAAACGTTCACGAGAAAGGATATAAATAACTATCTATCAGCATTAATAATCTAGCATTAATTTAAGAGAGAAACATCGGGTTGAATGACGATTTTTTGAAAAAAAATGATGTATTTTGCCTCCCTCAAGATCAATTTGATGTTTTTCAATTGTTAGTTCATTTAATATATGAGTGAGAATATTGGACACGAATGTGGAATTGCAATGATACGGTTGCTGAAGCCACTAGATTATTATAAACAAAAATATGGCTCCTGGCAATATGGGCTGAATAAGCTCTATTTGCTCATGGAGAAACAACACAATCGTGGTCAGGATGGCGCTGGTCTGGTTTCTTTAAAACTAAACAGCATCCCTGGCGAAGAGTACCTCATCCGCACACGTTCAATTAAGGAAAATCCTATCAAAGACATCTTTGATGGGATTTTTCGCTTATTTTCCACACAAGCCGACAAACATCCGGAGCAATTTCACGACGCTTCGTGGGCGAAAACAAACCTTCCCTATGCAGGAGAAGCTTATCTGGGACATTTGAGATACGGGACTTTTGGACACAATTCCATTGAGTTTGTGCATCCGGTGATGCGACAAAACAACTGGAAATCCAGAAACCTGGTTCTTGCAGGAAATTTCAATCTCACCAATACCGACGAGCTCTTTAACAAATTGATCAGCCTCGGCCAACATCCCAGCGCTTACACCGATACAATTACCATTCTTGAAAAAATCGGTCACTTTCTCGATGAAGAGAACCAGCTTCTGTTCCGAAAATTCAAGAATGATGGGTTATCTAATGTAGAAATATCTCCGGCCATCGAGAAAGAGCTGAGCATACAAAAAGTATTGGAACGCTCAACCCGCGATTTTGATGGCGGATATACCATTGCCGGCATGCTTGCACATGGCGATGTTTTTGTTACCCGCGACCCCTGGGGAATCCGGCCTGCTTTCTACTATTACGATGATGAAATCGTGGTTGTAGCTTCTGAAAGGCCGGTCATACAAACCGTGATGAACGTACATCATTACCAAGTAAACGAGCTGGAACCAGGACATGCCTTGATTGTAAAAAAAGATGGAACCATTTCCAACGATTTAATCAGGGTACCAGAGACAAAACGTTCGTGTTCTTTTGAACGAATCTATTTTTCACGGGGTAGTGACAGGGACATCTATACCGAACGAAAACAACTTGGACGTTTATTATCGACCATCTTACTCGAAAAAGTAGATTATAATTTTGACGACACGGTTTTCTCATACATTCCCAATACTGCAGAAACAGCCTTTTATGGAATGATGGAAGGAGTCCGGGAACATCTGCTCGAATGGAAAAAAGAACAGATCAAAGCGCTGAACGGGAACCTTTCGGAAGAAAAAATTGCTAAGATTATTGCCGTTGAACCCAGAGTTGAAAAAATTGCGATTAAAGATGTCAAACTCCGCACCTTTATTACCGATGACTCCGGACGGAACGATTTGGTTGCCCACGTATACGATGTTACCTACGGAATTGTAAAAAACCACATCGATACATTGATCATCATCGATGACTCCATTGTGCGGGGAACGACACTAAAGCAGAGTATTATCCGAATCCTCGACCGCTTGCATCCCAAAAAGATCATTATTGTATCTTCTGC
>Ga0116170_10003157_pt1 | contig 15515 bp, 12 predicted proteins | sample AD_JPNHW1_MetaG_FD_89797 | JGI IMG/M metagenome (GOLD analysis project Ga0116170, IMG submission 89797) | Active sludge microbial communities of municipal wastewater-treating anaerobic digesters from Japan - AD_JPNHW1_MetaG | ecosystem: Engineered > Bioreactor > Anaerobic > Digestate | place...
CTATCGGATTTTGGCATTCCCTACATCGAAGGCGGCTGGCCCAATCCGACCAACGAGATCGACCGAGCGTTCTACGAAGAAATCCGAAAGCGTCCGCTGAAGGCCCGCATCGCCGCTTTTGGATGCACGCGCCGCCCTGGAGTGCGGTGCGAGGACGACGACTTTCTGAGGATGCTGGTGGAAACCGGCGCTCCCGTCGCCACCATCTTCGGCAAGAGCTGGGATTTGCATGTGGAGCAGGTGATCCGCTGCGGGCTGTCCGAGAACCTCGACATGATCTCGGAATCCGTCGCTTACCTGAAGGGCCACTTGGACGAGGTGTTCTTCGACGCCGAACATTTCTTTGATGGCTATAAGCGCAATCCGGAATACGCTCTGAAGAGCCTGCAGGCCGCCAAGGAGGGCGGCGCGGATGTGCTGGTCCTGTGCGACACCAACGGCGGAACGCTGCCCGGGGAATTCATGCGGATCTTCCGCGAGGTCCAGGGCCGCATCCAGGCCCCCCTGGGCGTGCATGTCCACAACGACACGGGCTGCGCCGAAGCCAACTCCATCATCGCGGTCGAAGAAGGCGCGGTGCAGGTTCAGGGCACCATCAACGGCATTGGCGAACGCACCGGGAATGCCAACCTGACGACCATCATCCCGGCGGTCCAGCTCAAGCTGGGCAAGGCCTTGGTGCCCGAAGCGAACCTGGCTCGCTTGTCCGAGCTATCGATCTTCGTCAGCGAGATCGCCAATATCGTGCCCAGCGTGCGCGCGCCGTATGTGGGCGCGGCGGCTTTTTCGCACAAGGCGGGCAGCCACGTGGACGGCGTCCGGAAAGTGCGCGAGTCCTTCGAGCACATCCCGCCCGAAAAGGTCGGCAATGCCCGGCGCTTCGTGCTTTCCGATCAGGCGGGCGGCGGCACCATCATCGAGAAGCTGAAGACCATCCAGCCCGATCTCTCCAAGGGCGATCCCCTGGTCAAAAAGGTGCTGGCGAAGATCAAGGAGATGGAGGCCGACGGCTACCACTTCGAAGCGGCGGATGGCACGTTCCAGCTCATCGTCCAGCACATGCTCGGGGCCTTTGAGCGTCCTTTCGAGGTGCTGGGTTTTCGCGTGATCGAAGAAAAGGCGGCCGATGGAACCATGGCTTCGGAAGCCACCATCAAGGTGCGCGAAGGCGAAGCGCTGGTACACACCGCCGCCGATGGAGACGGCCCCGTGAACGCCATGGATGCCGCGCTGCGCAAGGCGCTGGTCGCGCTGTATCCGGCCCTGGCCGATGTGAAACTGGAGGATTACAAGGTGCGCGTGCTGGAGGGCAAAGAGGGCACCGCCGCCAAGGTGCGCGTGCTCATCGAATCCAGCGACGGCGTGGATCGCTGGGGCACCATCGGCGTCTCGACCAATATCATCGAGGCCAGCTGGTTGGCCCTCATCGATTCCCTGATGTTCAAATTGATGAAGGAGCGGCTTTCGTAGGCCTTGGCCGCTTGCAGATCCAAACGGCAACGGCGACATAGGCCAGCAGCGAGATCACGGTGATCCAGGCACCGATCCGGAAGGCCTTCGGCGCGTATTCAAGGCGGATCTTGTGGTGGCCCGCAGCGATCGGGATGCCGCGCAGGATGTAGTTTGCGGGCAGCACTTGGTAGCTTGTCTGGCTGCTTCCGGCCAGGGCCCTGGCGCGCCAGTCCTTGTCGAAGCCTTCGGTGAGCACCAGGATCGCGGGCGTGGTGGCCTCGACGTCGAGGGTGAAGTGGTCGGTGGAGCGGTCCACGATACGTACGGCGTCCTTCACCTCGCCGGCGGGCAGGGGTTCGGGCGCCGGGTTGGGCTGGCTTTCCAGGGCGACCTGCCATTCGGGGTCGAAGGTCGGCGCGCCCATGGCCTTCAGCAGTTCCGATTTCTCGGGTGCCACGATGGCCTGGTGAACCAGAAACGCCTGCGGAATCGCCTCATCGTATTCAGGGAACACCTTGGCGATCTGTCCGCCGGCAAAGAGATACTGAAGCCGCAGCATTCGGTACAGGCGATGGATCTTTTTGAAGGCCTGGTACTGCGTGGCGCTTTCGATGGGCTCGCCCTGGGTGTAGGCCATGAACTGGGCGTACCGCAGTGAGACGCCCGGATCGTTGCCCCACAGATCGGGTACGCGCGTGGACAGGGCGCTGTTGGGATCCTGGAGATTGAGGACGCGGTAATCGCCGGGGTGGCTCTGGAAGAAGGCCTGTCTCTGGGGCGAACGGAGCTGATTCGTGTCCAGGCTGGCGCGCGAATGGCGGGCAAAGACGAAGACCTCGGCCACGGCCAGGGCGCCCAGGATCCAGGCGCGGCGCTTGGGGTTCCACTGGATCAGGAAACCCGCCAGAGCCAGGGTTCCCGCGGCGATGAAGAGGGCCGAGGACGCCTGGGCCGTCATGCGGGTGCCGAAGGTCGGATCGGCCATCAAGGTTTGGGTCATGTACGACTCGTCGCTGTAGAAGGCCATGCCAGAGAAATCCAGCCAGAGGCTGGCACCGCTGCCATGGGTGCGCAGCAGCAGAGCGATGACGGCGATCGCGGCGGCGGCCAGCATCAGGCCGATGCCCAGGCCGCGATGCCTGCGCTCGTCGCTGGAGAGCCGATGTAGCCCCACGCCCGCGAGCAGGGCCAGGAAGGCCGACGCCTGCCAGATGAACTTGGCGCTGCCGCGGAACTGGTTGAAGCCCGGCACATGATGGAACAGGACTTCCAGCAGGGGCGTGTGGGATCCCAGCGCCAGCAGCAGCAGGATCGCGATCACGATGGCGATGCTTCGCCGCTGGCGCTTCTCGCCCTCTATGGCGCCGTAGATCGCCAGCACCAGGCTGGAGACGCCGATGAACAGAGACATTTCCCACAGGTAGCAGCGACCCCAATAGGGCGTGGCGATCATGTCGCCGAAAAAGCCCGGCGCCAGAATCGTCAGGAAGTTCTCGGGGGCGAAAGAGAACAGCGAGGCGAATTCGAAAGGGATGCCGACGCTTCGCACACCCTGGCTGGACGCGGCCATGCCCGTGAGGAACTGCACCGCGGAAAGCGCGACGCCGCCGATGTAGGCGATGCCGAGGCCCGCCATCAGCTGCAGGCGGCTGGGCGCTTTCCAGAGTCGGAACGCCGCGTAGACCACGACCGATATGCCGGTGTAGAAAACGTATTGCGGGTGTCCAGCCAGGATCTGCATGGCCAGCGCGCCTGCGCCCACCAGGCACCACTTGGCCAGATCGCGCTTCGCCAGCGCCTTCCCGGCGAGCTCATCCACCACCAGGAACAGCAGGGGCGCCCAGGGCATGCTGTACAGATTGGGCAGATGCCCCGCGTAGATGTGCAGGAAGCCCGCGCCGCAAAACATCAGCAGCGCGCCCGAGATCACCGAAGCCAAGGGGTTCAATCCCCGGCGCGAGGCCCAGAAATACATGAACGCGCCCGACAGGAAGGTGTGCAGGGCGATCAGGAGATTGACGGCAGGGACCACCGGCAGGATGAGGTGGATCCAGTTGAAGGGGTAGAACATCGCTGACTGGAAGCCGCCGACATAGGGCATTCCGCCATAGATGTAGGGGTTCCAGAGGGGCAGGTGGCCATGGCGAAGCTGGCCGAAGCCGAATTCCAGCCATGGGATGAACTGGCCCGACAGGTCCGTTCCGATTTGCGACAAGAGCCGGTGGGGACGGATCAGCACATCGATGAACATCAGAAGCGTCAGGGCCGCGAGGACGCCGAGCGGCTTGAGATGGCGCTTCCAGCTCAAGAACTCCCCGGAGCTTTGATCGGGATTCGCATCAGGCGTCCCATCAGGTGCCGTACCGGGGGCCGCTTGCGGAGTTGTCGTATGCTCGAACATGGCTGATCGTCTCTATCCATAAAGGCCCAGGCCCGTTGGGCTTGGGGATTGGCCGTTCCATTATGACGGCAATGAAATCTCCATTCTCGGATGAAACGCCATGGATATCCGCACACAGCGCACCCTGGATCGCCAGCTTGGAATCCCTTTGTGTGCCGCCTTCTCGCTGTTTGATGGGCTCCGGCGGCGCGTGTGGCCTTCATCCCGGCGCACGGATTCGCCCCGGCGCATCCTGGTGATCCTGCTGTCTGAGATGGGCAGCCTGGTGCTGGCGCGGCCAATGTTCGAGCGCCTTCGGCGCGAGCATCCCGACGCGGAACTGCACGTGCTGGTGTTCCGCAAGAACCGAGAAATTCTGGATCTGATGGGCGTCGTTCCGCCCGATCGGGTGCTCACGCTGGAAGATCGCACGCTGGGGCGGTTTGTTCGAGATGTATGGAAATTGCTGGGTCGGTTCCGGCGTCTTCGGTTCGATGCGGTCATCGACTGCGAGCTCTTCGCCCGAGCAAGTGCCCTTCTGGGCTATCTCTCGGGAGCGCCGGTGCGCGTGGGCTTCCATCCTCACACGCAGGAGGGGCTGTATCGCGGGTCCTTCATCAATCGGCCCGTTCCCTACAATCCCTATCGCCACATTTCTAAACAGTTTCTGTCCATGGCCGGTGCCTTGCGGAGTTCGAGCGTTCCATTGGCAAAGGATGACTTGGCGTTTGATACAGAAGGCGGGGTGACATCGTCTCCCGTGGTGGATCTTTCGGATGAGGAGAGCCAGGCCGCGCGACGGTGTTTCTTCGAGGATTTCCCGGTCCTGGAAGGGCGCAGGCTGGTGCTGATACATCCCGGGGGAGGCGCGTTGCCGATCCGCGCCTGGCCTTTGGAATCCTACGTCGAGCTCTGCAAGGCACTGCTGGACGATGGCTGCGCGGTGGGCGTCATCGGACTGGCTTCGGACCGCGCGTTCGGAGAAAAGCTCACCTCCCGCTGTGCGAGCCCTCGCTGCGTGGACCTGACGGGCTACACGCGCTCGGTCCGCCATCTGCTGCAGATCTTCGGTTGCGCGTCCCTGCTGGTCGCCAACGACGGCGGGCCGGGGCATTTCGCGCCCCTGGCGGGGCTTGCCTCCGTCCTGTTGTTTGGCCCCGAGACCGCCGCGCTCTACGGCCCCCTGGGGCCGAAGGCCCACACGCTCCAGTCGGATCTTCCCTGCGCGCCCTGCCTGACGGCCTATAACCATCGCCTGTCCTTCTGCGATGGCGACAATCAGTGTCTGAAGCGCATCCGGCCGGATCAGGTTCTCGCCAAGTGCCGCGAAGTGCTCATGGCTCAGGCCTGAACACAAGGCACACGGGAGTCGGCGCCTTGAAGCCCTGTCCTTCGGCGATGGCGAGCCGACCGCTGGCTGGATCGATCCTGAAGACGGCGATGTTTTCCGTGTCCTGATGGGCGGCCAGCAGCCATTTCCCACCGGGATCCAGGGCGATGCTCCGGGGCGTTCGGCCACCGCTGGGGATGTGCTGGATGAGGCTCAGCGAGCCCGTGCGCGCGTCGATCGAAAAGACGGAGATGCTGTCGTGGCCGCGGTTGGAGGCATAGGCGAAGCGGCTGCTGGGATGCACGCAGATCTCTGCGCCGGTGTTGCTTCCCTTGAATCCTGCGGGCAGCGTGGAGACCGTCTGAATTTCGAGCAGCGCCCCTGTTTTCGAGGTGTACTCGTAGGTCGTCACGGAGCTCTGGAGTTCGATGAGCACGTAGATCCGGCGGGCATTCGGGTGGAACGCGAGATGGCGGGGGCCGGCGCCGGGGGCGCTGCGGGCGAAAGGTGGCTCGCCCGGCGCGAGGCTGCCGCGCTGCGCGTCGAAGCGGAAGGATCGGATCAGATCCATGCCCAGATCCGCCACCAGGGCATGGCGGCCATCGGGCGATAGATTCACGGAATGCGTGTGGGGCGCCTCCTGGCGCGCCGGGTTCACGCCGACGCCATGGAAGGCGAGCAGGGCCGAGGCTTCGCCCAGGCGTCCATCAGCGGCGATGGGCAGGACCTCGACGCTGCCGCCCGTGTAGTTGGCCACCAGAGCGTTCTTGCCCCCCGCATCCACCGTGATGAAACACGGATCCGCGCCGCCGGACGCGACCTGGTTGATGGGGGTCAGATGGCCCGTGGCGGCGTCCACCCCGAAGGCGCTCACGGCCCCGCTGCGCTGGTCGCGAAAACTCCCCAGCTCGTTGACCGCGAAAAGATAGCGACCGCTTGGATGGAGGGCCAGGAACGAGGGGTTCTCGGTCCTGGCAACCAGGCCCAGGGCTTCGGCGCGGCCGGTCCCGGAATCGAAGCGCCACGCGTAGATCCCCTGGGCGTCCTTGTGGGTGTAGGTGCCCACGAACAGCAACGGCTGCTTGGCCGACTGATTTTCGGCCGATGGATGGGCTTGGCTCCAGCTTGGTTGTGCGCCTGGAAAGGCGAGCAGGAAGAGGGCCAGGAAGGGCATGAATCGGGCGCGCATGGCCCCATCAGAACGCAAGCTCCGGCCATCAGCAAGGATGCAGACGTGCCTTCTGGGCCGTGCGTTGCTAATCTGGAAGGATTGCATAGCAGGTGAAGATCGTGGCTCAGGTCACAGAATACTCACCGCCGACCCTCTGAGCCGACCCAAGGAGCACGTCCATGTGCGGAATTGCTTGTATCCTCGATATCCACGGTGACCCCAAGGAGCTTCGCGAACGGGCGGTGGCCATGGCGCGGCGCTTGCGGCACCGCGGTCCGGATTGGAGCGGTGTCTACGCGGACGATCACGCGGTCCTGGCCCACGAACGCCTGTCCATCGTCGACGTGGAGCACGGCGCCCAGCCCTTGACCAATCACGCCGAGGACATCGTCCTGGCGGTGAACGGCGAGATTTACAACCACAAGGCGCTTCGCGCGGAATTTCCCGAGTACGCCTTCAAGACGAATTCCGATTGCGAAGTGCTGATTCCGCTCTACGAGCGCCACGGCGTGGATTTCCTCAACAAGCTCAGCGGCATCTTCGCCTTCGTGCTCTACGACAAGCGCACGGACAATTTCGTGGTGGGCCGCGATCCCATCGGCGTGATCCCCCTGTACTACGGGCGCGACGAGAACGGCAATCTGCACGTCGCCTCTGAGATGAAATCGCTCATCGGGATCTGCCGCCACATCGAGGATTTCCCTGCGGGCCACTACCTGGCGAAGGGCATGGATAAGCCGGTCAAATACTACAATCCCGCCTGGCGCGACTATGAGGCCGTGAAGGATAAGGCCCTGGAAATCCCCACGCTGAAGGCAGCGCTGGAAAAGGCCGTCCACCAGCAGCTCATGTGCGACGTGCCCTACGGCGTGCTGATCTCCGGTGGCCTGGATTCGTCCGTCATCAGCGCCATCACGCAGCGCTACGCCCCCAACCGCGTGGAGGAGGGCGATCAGACCCAGGCCTGGTGGCCGCGCCTGCACTCCTTCGCCGTGGGCCTGGAGGGATCCCCGGATCTGGCCATGGCGCGCAAGGTGGCCGCGGCGATCGGCACGGTGCACCACGAGGTGCTCTTCACGGTGCAGGAAGGCCTGGACGCGCTCCGCGACGTGATCTATCACATCGAAACCTACGACGTGACCACGATCCGCGCCTCGACGCCCATGTTCCTCATGGCGCGGCGCATCAAGGCCATGGGTATCAAGATGGTGCTCAGCGGCGAGGGTGCGGACGAGGTGTTCGGCGGCTATCTCTACTTCCATAAGGCGCCCAACGCCAAGGAACTGCACGAGGAGACGGTTCGCAAGCTGGACGCCCTCTACAAGTACGATTGCCTGCGCGCCAACAAGACCATGGCCGCCTGGGGCATCGAAGCGCGCGTGCCCTTCCTGGATCGCGACTTCCTGGATATGGCCATGTCCTTCAATCCCGCAGAGAAGATGGTCGGCGAGCGAAAGATCGAGAAATACCCTCTGCGCAAGGCCTTCGAGGACTACCTGCCCTCCGAGGTCGTGTGGCGCCAGAAGGAGCAGTTCTCGGACGGCGTAGGCTACCGCTGGATCGACAGCTTGAAGGCCACGGCGGAAGAGCGCATCAGCGATACGCAGATGGAGAACGCCAAATACCGCTTCCCGTACAACACGCCGGCCACCAAAGAGGCCTACATGTACCGGGAGATCTTCGATGCCCATTTCCCGGGAGACGCCGCCGCGAGCTGCGTGCCCGGCGGGCCCAGCATCGCGTGCAGCACACCCACGGCCATCGCCTGGGACGCCAGCTTCGCCAATAACGCGGACCCTTCCGGGCGCGCCGTGCTGGGGGTTCACCAGGATTCCAACGCCCAGGCTTAGCTGCTGGGGATTGTTCTGGCGCTTGTCCTGGCGCCATGGATAGGTGGGCAGCTTTGGCTCTTCCCAAGGCCGAGGCTCGCCCATAGACTCGATGCAATCTGGCTCGAGTCCACATGAATCCACATCTGATCTTCCGCGTACATACCGACCTCCGATTGGGCCTGGGACATGTGTTCCGCGCGCTCTTCATCCATGAACAATGGAAAGCGCTGGGAGGCACGGCGACTCTGGCCGTCTCTGGCGACGACCGGGCCCGCCGCGTGGGTTCGGGCCGTCACCCCTTTCTGGATGAGGCGCTGCCCCTGGAGGCTGTGGACCTGGGGCCGGATCTCCATGCGTCCCTGCCGGAGGCGCTGAAGGCGCGCGCGGGGATCGTGCTGGTGGATCAGTGGGACACCACCGCCGAACAGATCCAGGCGCTGCGCCCTCTGCCCGTGGCCGTGATGGAGGATGACGGCGACGCGCACGAAGCGGCGGATCTGCTGTTTCAGCCCTTCCTGGAAGGGGTGGTGTGGCCCAGCGGTCCCGTGAAGTCCGTGGCCGGTCGCAAATTGCGTCCCCTTGAAACCTTTCATGGGGAATGCCGTGTGGTGCGAGGCGCGTCCTTCGTCGTCGTGAATCCCGCCGCCATCGCCCGCAGGCCGCGACGGGAGCCGCTGCAGCCCTTGGCCGTCCACAAGCTGCTGGTCACCTTCGGCGGCACCGATGGCCCCGGACTGGCCCAACGCGCCTACGACGCGCTGGGGGCGCTGGTGCGTCAGGGTCGGTGGATCGGAACCTGCCTGTTGCTGGCCCCCAACGGCGTCCAGGGCGAGCCCTTTGCCGGCTGCACGGTGCAGGCGAGCCTGCCCAACCTCACTCAGCGCCTCGGGGATTTTGACGCGGTCTGGTGCGCGGGGGGGCTCACCCTTTCCGAGTGCTTGAACATGGGCGTTCCCGTGGCGGCCTGGGGCCAGAACGAGCGCCAGCACGGCATCCTTTCGGATATCGCCCACGCCAACGCCTGTTTCGATCTGGGCCTGGGCCCGGAAGTGGACCTGAAATCCACGGCGGATGCGCTGGAGCACTGGCTTGGTCCTGAGGGCCAGGAGACGCGCCAGGAGGCGGTTCGCGATGGCATGGCCCTGATCGACGGCATGGGGGCAAGCCGCGTGGCGCAAGAGTTGTGGAGCCTTGCCACTGCAAGCGGATCGCGATCCTCGTAGAAAAACACCTTGACCCTAGGCGCATCCAGGGATACCTTAATCGTTCTGCGTTTCCATCGGCGATGGAGGCGTGGTGTAATGCACGCCCTGAATAGCAGCAAGTTTCGGAGCACGGCCATGAGCACATTTTTCCCTAAGGGCCTGGACAAGACCGATCGCAAGTGGTTCCTGGTGGACGCCACGGGCATTCCCGTTGGTCGCCTGAGCACTGTCGTCGCGGATGTCCTGTCCGGCAAGACGAAGCCCACCTGGACGCCTTTCCTTGACACCGGCGACCATGTCATCGTCGTGAATGCCGCCAAGGCCGTGTTCACGGGTAAGAAGGGAACGCAGAAGTTCTACCGTCGCACGACGACCCAGCCCGGCTCCATGAAGGAAGTCCGCGCTGAGGTCATGAAGCTGACCTTCCCCGCGCGCATCATCGAGAGCGCCGTGAAGGGCATGCTGCCCAAGGGCCCCCTGGGTCGTGCGATGTATCGCAAGCTGAAGGTCTACGAAGGTGCCGAGCACCAGCAGGAAGCCCAGCAGCCCCAGTCCCTGACCATCAAGCTCTAGTTTTTAGCATTCGACTTTCGAGGCAATCATGGCGATCTCCCAGAACTACGGAACCGGACGGCGCAAGACTTCCACGGCTCGCGTGTATCTTCGTCCTGGCACCGGCAAGGTTACGGTGAACGGCCGCACGTTCGAGAACTACTTCCCCAATGCTGTGCTGCGCATGGTGGTGAATCAGCCTTTCGCTCTGGCTGATCTGGAAGGCAAGTTCGATCTGCTGGTGACGGTTGCCGGCGGCGGCCCTGCCGGTCAGGCTTCCGCGATCCGTCTCGGTATCTCTCGCGCGCTGCTGGGCTACAACGAGCAGCTGAAGAGCATGCTGCGTCAGGCCGGCCTGCTGACCCGCGATCCTCGCATGAAGGAACGTAAGAAGCCCGGTCAGAAGGCTGCCCGTCGCCGCTTCCAGTTCTCGAAGCGCTAGTTGTTATTTGGTGTTACGGACGGGGAGACATGTTCTCCCCGTTTGTTGGTTCAGGGCTCCGGTTCGCCGGACGCCGATTCGGGCGGAATTCCGCCTTCATCCCCTGCGGCGACGCCGCAAAATTCGGGAGGCCTCATGGCTGCCATTCAGATGAAAGAACTGCTTGAAGCGGGCGTTCACTTCGGTCACCAGACCAAGCGTTGGAACCCCAAGATGAAGAAGTACATCTTCGGCGCGCGCAACAGCATCTACATCATCGATCTCCAGAAGACCCTGCGCCTGTGGAACCAGGCCAGCAACTTCGTCACCAAGGCTGCGGCCGAGGGCAAGACCTTCCTGTTCGTCGCCACCAAGCCCCAGGCCCAGGAACTGATCGCCGAGCAGGCGCTGCGTTGCGGCGCTTTCTACGTGAACAACCGCTGGCTGGGCGGCATGCTCACCAACTTCTCCACCATCAAGAAGTCCCTGGACAAGTTGAAGGACATCGAAGCCACCCTGAACGATCCGGCCAAGACCGCCCACCTGTCCAAGAAGGAAATCCTGACGCTGACCCGCGCCAAGGAGAAGCTGGAAGCCTCCTTCTCCGGCATCCGCGATATGCGCCAGGTGCCCGACGTGATCTTCGTGATCGATCCCCATCGCGAAGACATCGCCATCACCGAAGCTGCCAAGCTGGGCCTCAAGATCGTCGCCATCGTCGATACCAACTGCGATCCCGACAAGATCGACTACGTGATCCCCGGCAACGACGACGCCATCCGCTCCATCCTGCTCTTCTCCGAGCGCGTGGCGGACTCCATCCTCGAAGGCCGCCAGTCCTTCCAGGACAAGGCCGAGAATGAAGACATGAAGGCGATGCTGGCCGAGAAGGCCAACGAAGGCGCCGAAGCCTAGAACCTTGAACTTTTGGCCGTCAGCGATCGGCGTTCAGCTGAAAGCTGGCGGCTGATCGCTGATTGCATTTGAGCTGAACGATTCCCAACAGGAGATCCCATGGCATACACCGCCCAGGATGTGAAAACCCTCCGCGACCGCACCGGTCTCGGCATGATGGATTGCAAGAAGGCTCTGGACGAGAACAACGGCGAGATGGACAAGGCCATCGAGTGGCTGCGCAAGAAGGGCCTTGCCGCCGCTGCCAAGAAGGCCGATCGCATCGCGGCTGAAGGCATTGTCGAAGCCTACATCCACCCCGGTGGCCGCGTGGGCGTGCTGATTGAACTCAACTGCGAGACGGACTTCGTCGCCAAGACCGAGAACTTCCAGCGCATGGTGAAGGAACTGGCCATGCACGTGGCCGCCCATGATCCCGCCCCCCAGTTTGTGGCGAAGGAAGAAGTCACGCCGGAGTTCCTGGCCAAGGAAAAGGAGATCGCTCGCGCCCAGGCTGAAGCCACCGGCAAGCCCGCCAATGTGGTCGAGAAGATCGTCGAAGGCAAGATGAACAAGATCTACGAAGAGGTCTGCCTGCTGGAGCAGAAGTTCATCATGAACGGCGATCTGACCGTCGCCCAGCACCTGTCCCAGAAGACCGCCGAGATCGGCGAGAAGCTGAGCATCCGCCGCTTCGTGAAGTACGTCATGGGCGAAGGCCTGGAGAAGAAGAAGGAAGACTTCGCCGCCGAAGTGGCCGCGCAGGTCGGCCAGTAGTCACTGCTTCATTAGCTGTGAAAAAGGAAGAGGCGAGCCGATGGGTTCGCCTCTTCCTTTCTCATGGCCGATGGGATGCGCGAGGGTTTGCCCCGGTCATTCCGTCGGCCCCATTTCGAGCAGGATCCAGTGCACCTCCGCGGGGCCGTCCTGGGCCGCTTCCTGGCTGATCCGAAGAGCCTCAGCGGTGCGCTGGATGACCTGCTGGAGCAGCAGATCGTCGCGGTCCACGGGGTGCTGGGGTAGCCAGAGTGTCGCTCCGACGGGCAAGGGTCCCAGGACGGTGCGGATGCGATCCAGCAGCGTCTGCAGGCCTTCCCGATTGGTGCGCGGGAGCAGCAGAAGACAGGTCTGGCCCAGATCCGCCAGCAGATCCTCGCCGCGCAGCCCGTGGGCGATGTCCTGCAGATGCTTGCGGCTTTCCAGATCCGGAGGAATCCGCCACTGGGCGACGGCGATGACCTCGTCCCGCCGCCTTGCGAGGTAGAGCTGGGCCTTCAGCCAGACTTCCAGGTAATGGCGGTTGGGCAGGCGGGTAGCGGAACTCTCCAGGGCGCTGTCCTCCACCACGGCGGTGGTGATATCCAGGATCGTGCGCGTGGTTTCCAACTCGTCCCGCAGCAGCTCCACCTCCAGCGTCTTGCTGAAGAGGGCCGCCACCGCCTTGACGAGAACGATCTCCAGGGGGGTCCAGTCGTGGACCCGGGCGCACAGGATGGAAAGCACGGAATGGTGGCGGCCCGGCTCGCCCAGGGCGATGCCGAGGTAGGATCTCACCCCCAGGGCGCTCAGCTCTGGCTTGCGCTTCAGATCATGGATGACCAGCATCCGTTGAGGGTGTTCCAGTACCTGGAGGCAGAAGGGCTTTTCCGCGCCGTGGATGAAGGTGTCGGACGCGACCTTGGGCGCGGTGGTGGACCAGGTTGTCTCCAGGCCCGAAGGCGTGACACGGCTCATGGAGGCGCGGTCGGCGTCGAGCCGGCCCACGAGGAAGTGCAGGCCCTGCTCGAAGAGCTCCGTTGCGCCGGGGAAGGCCTCCGAAAGGAAATCCCCCAGGGCGCTCAGATGGGCCTGGACCTCCTTCCCGTTGACCGGGTCGGCCATAAGGGAGCCTCCGACTGAAATCGGGAACGAGACCGTGGGATTCATGCCTGGCTTGTGCATCCCAACCCCCCGCCCCGATTCACGGGGCTGGTTTAATAACTGACAACTCGGATATCAGGGTCGACTTCATCCTGTAGCAGGCTTTCAATGTAGTGCAAAGTTCCGCCCATGGCACTTGGGCAAGATCCGCAGGCTCCGTGATAGCTGATCTCCAGGGTGGTGCCGTCGAAATCCATGACTTCCAGGCCCCCGCCGTCTCCAGCCAGGCCCGGGCGCACGCGGGTGTCCAGCAGTTCGTTGATGCGTTCCAGCTTTTCATCGAAGCTGGCGTTCGATAGGTTCTTGGGCGCCAATCCCTCGGCGTCGTCCAGGTCGGGGCTATCCTCGATGGCTTCGCACACCGGGTCGATGAGATCTCCCCACTGGGCATCCGGGTCCTTGTTCACGGTGACGAAGCGGTCCATGTAGAACACGGAGGTGACGTGTCCCAGGGCAAAGATGGCCGAGCCCAGGGGGTCGCCCACGGCGGAGCCGAAATCCCGGAAGGATCGCACACCTCGCTTCAGCAGGGGGTCCTTCACCACAAACTTGAGCGCGTCTGGGTTGGGCGTGGGCTCGATGTTGATGACCTTGGGCATGGACATGGCCTCCGGGGAAATAGTTTACCGTTCGTGTCAAGATTTGCCAGCGGGTATCATATAGGATTCGGGTGGTACCTGGAGAATGCGAATGTACGAAGCTCAACAGGAGGCCTGCGTCGCGGCGGCGCAGGCTGGTGGCAAGGTTCTTCTCAACTATTTCCGCAAACTTGATCCGGCCACGGTGAAGGAAAAGACCCGCAACGATTTGGTGAGCGAAGCGGATCAGGCCAGCGAGGCCGCCATCAAGGCGGAACTGGATCGGCGTTTTCCCCAGTACAGCTACCTGGGCGAAGAGCTGGGCTCCTTCGGCGAGAACAGCCGCTGCTGGATCGTGGATCCCCTGGACGGCACCCTGAACTTCGTGCGCGGCTTTCCCCATTGGTGCGTCTCCGTGGCGCTGTGGAACGCCGAAGGTCCGGTGGTGGCCTGCATCTATGATCCGCTGCGCGAGGATCTGTTCACGGCCGTGCGCGGAGAAGGGGCCTTCTGGAATGGACAGCCTATGTCCATCTCATCCCAGGAAAGCCTCGACAGTGCCTTCCTGGCTACAGGGTTTGCCTTCCAGCTCGGCGAGCGCTTCCATACTTACAGTCGTGCGCTGACTTCCGTGTTCTTCCGGGCCTTAGGCATCCGTCGTCCCGGCAGCGCGGCCCTGGATTTGGCCCACGTCGCCTGCGGCATTTTCGATGGTTATTTCGAGATGGGCCTCAAGAAATGGGACATGGCGGCGGGTGTTCTGCTCGTCACCGAGGCCGGCGGACTCATTACCGACTGGAAGGGCGGGGATCAGTGGTTTGAGACCGGTGATGTCGCTGCCGGAAACCTCTGGGTCCATCAGGACCTTGTGGATGTGCTGAAGGGCTGATCCCGATTCGTTTCGCGATAGGTCCACCAACGGCTTCAGTTCCTCGATCGGGGGAGCGCCGTTTGGTGGACCTGTTTCCTTCGTGTCTCGGTGATATTGCCGGAAACGCGCAGCCTACTTGGCCCTACTTCGCCTCGCTGGCCAGGTAGGCGGCGTTGGCGCGGATGAGCTTCAAGCGGTCTTCGACGCTGGTGAAGCTGCGGCCACGATCCTGGGGCGTGTTCAGGCAGTAGTCCAGCATCTGGTCGATGCTGGTCTCGGCCACGTGCATGCGAGTGTCGGCGCTGGCGTAGTAGATCAGCAGGCGACCGTCCTCGTCGGCGATGGCGCCATTGCAGAAGACCACGTTCGAGACATCGCCCACGCGCTCGTCAGCCTCGGGGGCAATCAGATAGCCACCGGGGGCGGCGATGACCTGGCCCGGGTTCTTCAGATCCGTCAGCAGGGCGTAGACCACGTAACGCAGGCCAGCCGCCGTGTTGCGCACGCCGTGGACGATGTGGAGCCAACCCTTGGAGGTCTTGATGGGTGTGGCGCCGCCGCCGTTCTTCACTTCCTTGATCGTGTGGTAGACCTTGGGATCCATCAGGTGTTCCTGGTCGATTTTGGCCGCGGTCATGGAATCGGATAGGCCCCAGCAAATGCCGCCGCCACTGCCGGTGTCGATGAAGCCGTCTTGGGGACGGGTGTAGAGCAGATACTTGCCATCCACGAATTCGGGATGCACCACCACGTTGCGCTGCTGGGAACTGACCGTGATCAGATCCGGCAGGCGCTCCCAGTCCTTCAGATCCTTGGTGCGCACGATGGCCGCGGCCGCCACGGCGCTGGACGTATCGCCCTTGGGCGCGTCGGGGTCCTTGCGCTCGGAGCAGAACACTCCGTAGATCC
>Ga0116170_10003163_pt1 | contig 15497 bp, 13 predicted proteins | sample AD_JPNHW1_MetaG_FD_89797 | JGI IMG/M metagenome (GOLD analysis project Ga0116170, IMG submission 89797) | Active sludge microbial communities of municipal wastewater-treating anaerobic digesters from Japan - AD_JPNHW1_MetaG | ecosystem: Engineered > Bioreactor > Anaerobic > Digestate | place...
AAGCATTTCCGCTGTCAGACACCTTAGCATACCACATCCGAAATGCGTTGGGCCTATAGCTCAGTTGGTTAGAGCTGCGGACTCATAATCCGTCGGTCCCTGGTTCAAGTCCAGGTGGGCCCAAAATTAACTCCCTGCGTTGCAAGGAATTACGTGCTTCCCTTCAAAGAAGGGCGCATGCAAATTGAATCACTTTCAGCAAGAGTTTCAGCAAGGCTGATTACCTCTTGCGCTGTGAGGTTTGTATGCGCCCTTTTTATTTATATAAGTCTAAACGTGGCATTTATTACGTGCAATTTTCGAACGAGAAAACGCACGCATGTTTCACGGCTCTTTCCACCAAACAAAGAAACTACACCGATGCGATGAAGGTTGCTTGCAACTGGCTTCAAACGGGATTACCGACCCGTGAAGGTTGTAAGTCCGTCGAGCAAGTGGCGACGGTGTAATCTTTCATGTCTCTGCTCGAGGGTGGTAAGCTCGGTTCCATCGATCTTGAGCGCATCACTCAGGCTCTCTCGTCGCAGGGCCTCGTGGTCAATTCGATCGTTCAGAATAAAACTCAATCGATTGAATGCACGAAGACGCTCCTCGTCCCCTTCCTCGAAAACTTCTGGACGTACGAGACGAGCCCGTACGTCCAGGACAAACTAATTCACAAGCAAAAGATCGGGAAGCGGCATTGCTACGACTCGATAAATCGGATCGCTTATTGGAAGACTTTTTTCGGTGACGAGAAATTTCTTGAGGATGTTACGACGGTGGATCTCAAGACGTTCGAGAAGTCGCTCGCTGACAATGGGCTTTCGACGGGGACGCTCAATCACATCATGATCGCGGGGAAAACGGCGTTCAAGTGGGCAGTCGCGAATAAGAAGCTTGCCGATGATCCTTGTCTCGGGCTTACGCGATACGGGAAGGAAACGAAGGAACGGAATATTCTCACCGAGGATGAAGTCAAGAAACTCTTTGAGGTGAACTGGGCTGATGAGCGTGCGCGTGTTGGTAGTCTTGTGGCTATGACATGCGGGCTTCGTATGGGTGAGGCTCTCGCGCTTCGTATGTGTGATGTCACGGAAAATCGTTTATATGTCCGCCACTCATGGAGTGTTATTGATGGTTTGAAAACACCAAAGAACGGGAAGTGCCGCGAGGTTCCTTTGCTTCCATCGGTGAGAAATGCCCTTATGATGCTTGCGACTACAAACCCATTCGGATGGGATGAGGAACGTTTTATTTTTAATGGAACGAATCCCGATAAGCCGGTCGTCGAACACGTCCTTAATGATGGATTCAAGGAGGCTCTTGAAACTTCCGGGGTTAGTGAACAACAACGAAAGAATCGGAACATCGTCTTTCATTCATGGCGTCATTATTACGCGAAGGTAATAGCGGACCGCGTCGAGCAGCGTCAGGCTCAACTTGCGCTCGGACACATGACCGCGGCTATGACCGCGTTCTATGCCGACCATAAAAAAAATCCGATCTCCTGGTGATTGAGCGGGGTGTCGGTAATGCCTTTTCGGATACTTTGGGTATATAGGTGGAATTAGTTCTTATCAATGATTATTTACCGCTATATGCTTGGTGGTTTTATCATTGTTCTATGGGCATAGACTGAATCGTTACTAAGGCAAGAAAGTCCAGGAGGTTCAGAAGAAAGTGACGGATACGGTCGTTCAAAACGATGTAATCGGAATTGATGATGTACTCGATATAGAAGGTGCGGCATGTTTTTTAAAATGCGGAATGTCAACGCTCTATCACTATGTAAGTCAAAAAAAATTCCGTGTATCAAGATCGGTACGCGAACTCTATTCAAGCGATCAGAACTTTTAGCCTGGCTTGATCGATTTCTTCAAGAACCGGTAAACAGAAACCAAAAGAAAGGGTTGCGGTTATGAAGTATTCGAAAGAATCATTTATCGCTGAGATCGTCACATGGGTGCGGGAACAGTGCGAGGGAAAGCAGTTCGGGACATTCGGTGTGGAGATTACGATTCACGAGGGAATGCCGGTGTCGATCACCAAGACGAAGCGCATCACCTTCAATCGGATCGTGGGTGGAATCGAGAGTAAATAATAATTGATATTTTCTCAAGAAGTGGTCAGGGTATAAACCCTGACCACTTTTGGTTACGGCACAACTCGTTCAAACAAGAGCGATTGTTCTCTAGTAAAACGCAGGTGCGCGCGGACCTTGTAGGACGGAGCCCCGTTTCCCGGAACTGAGAATTCGAGAAAAGCGCTATCTCGTAGTTCGAAGTCAACAGCAAACAAAAACGCGTGACAAAGCGTTTCTGCGTTCTTAATCGGATTCCCAATGTGGTTCATGATGTGCTCCCGGTAAAGACCGCTGGAAACAACTACGGGCATGAATATTCCTAGGTGTTGGGCGACGGCCGAAGCGGGCAATAAATATATCAAATCGCTGTATCGCATAGAGGCAGAGCTACGTGCGCAGAATCTGGAGGACGATGATCTCCTCTCAAAACGAAAAGAGCTGACGCGTCCGGTTCTCGAAGCGTTCAAAAGTGGCTTGAGGTACAGAACGTAATCGTACTTCCGTCTTCGCTAACCGGAAACGCGATCACGTATACGCTGAAACAATGGGCTCGTTTGGCCGCGTATCTCGAGACGCCCTTTCTGACGCCCGGCAACAACGCGAGCGAGAATGATATCAGACCGTTCGTTCTCGGACGGAAGAACAGGCTTTTCTCGGGAAGCCCTGACGGTGTGGCGAGTTCCTGCGTAATGTACACGCTCATTAAAACCGCAAAAGAGAACAACCTGAATTCCATGGAATACTTGCCGCTTCTTTTTGAGAAAGCACCGCTGGCCAAAACAACTGCCGACTGGAAAGCCCCTTTACCCTGGAATATCAAGAACCTGCCGACTCCTTGTTTTTTTAGGCAGTGCGGTAGATTTGACGGTTACCTGAGTTTTGAGGTTATGCTGAAGAAGGAAAAAACAATGGTCCTGAAAAATCTCCGGCTAACGGGGAGAAAACCAATTAAGTCTGGATAGAACTATTATTCTGGTAAGAAGATTACGTTGCCTGTAATGTAGACCATTCCAATCTAATAATTCCGTTGTTATATGGGAGTATAATGGATAACACAAAAGTAGGGTTATATAGAATTGTTTGTAGGAATCGGAAGGAAATTACTTTTTCTATATTACAACATAAGTCTAAGACAATGAAGGCGCCGGCATCAAAAAAAACGCGCGACGGGAATAAAAGCCGAGGCAGAGCGATCTACGCGGAGGCGAAAGTCCCGCGCGGCAACGAAAAATCGTATAAAACGGGGAAACATGACAAATATTAAATTGTTGCCTTCAATAAATTTGAACATCAAGACACGGTCTACCAGAGGTTCAATCCTGTGTTCAGGTACTAGTGCTCTTACGGGCATAGAAGCTCAAGTCTTCATCCGGTGAGTAATAAAGGAAAGGGTCTTTACCGAAAAAGGAGGGCCCTTAACGGTAATTTAGGTACATGAACATCAAACATGTGCCATTTGACGCTTTTTTGGTACACATAATTGCAAGTGTCCATACAAATCCCAAAATGACAGTTCCTACCATTCGCGTCGAAGTGGGCCGGCGACCGCAGTACGTCGTACTCGCCGAAAGGGGTCTGACCCTTAAGAATACTCCGAAGCTCTTGACATTTAATTCGACTCAACCAGATAATATATCTATTATATCAAATATCTAGAACCAAAATAGGAGAGACCGTAATGGCCGATATTTTACAAGATATACAATATCAAGGTGATAACAGCACTTTTATCTGGAAGTCTCCCATCGAAGATTTCAACACAGGCTCTTATCTTACCGTCCGCGAATCGCAAGAAGCCATCTTCTTCATGAACGGTCAAATCCTGGATACGTTCGGAGCGGGTCGTTATCAACTGGAAACCCAAACGATTCCGCTTCTGAGCAAAATTTTTAATAAGGCAACCAACGATAAAACGCCATACCATTGCGAGATTTATTTCGTCAATAAAACGGAGCAAATGCAGATTTTGTGGGGAACGGACAGCAAGGTTCAATACACGGATCCAACGACAAAATCCATGTTCCAGATCGGCGCGCGGGGAGAAATGAGCCTTCGGGTCGAAGACGCGCGAAAGCTTTTGATAAAGCTCGTGGGAACGGAAGACTATCTTGGGCAGGCACAGTTAACCGCCAAGTTCCGCGCCTTTCTGATGGTCAAGGTCAAGCCATATCTCGCCAAAACCATGAAAAACCCCGAGATCAGCATCTTCGATATCGACGAGCAGATGGACGTGATATCCGATTCGCTTCATAAACAGCTGACGCCGGATTTCGCCGAATACGGCTTGGCGCTCGAGCGTTTTTTCGTCACGGAATTCGCGAAGCCGGTCGGCGATCCCACGTACGACAGGTACGTAAGCCTGCGCGCGCGGCAATTCGCCGACGTTGCCGAGGCTCAATTGCAGCAGACGCTCGGAGTCATAAACCAGCAAACCGACGCACAGCGCATGATAATCGAGGCTCAGGGACTGGCGCAAAAGCGCACGATCGAAGGCTACACTTTTCAGCAGGAGCAGGCATTCGAAGTCTCAAAGCTGGCGGCCCAAAACGAGGGAGCGGGCAATTTCTCAAGCGCGGGAATCGGCCTTGGGATGATGGGCGGCATCGCCGGGGGCATGGGCGCGACCATAGCCGGCATGACGGCCAACGCGATGGCTCCGGCCTCGCCACAGGCACCGGGCTCCTCGCAGGCGTCGGCTCCGCAACCAATGGACGAAATGGCATTGCTAAAGCAGAAAATCGAAAAACTAAAAATGATGAAAGAAGCAGGAATGCTTTCAGACGAAGAATTCGATATCGAGAAGAAAAAGATCCTCAGCGCATTATAAAAGAAAGGTTGGTACCCACATGAGTTTTTCAAGAAACAAAGGGATGTTCCTTGCGGTGAACGTCCTAATCCTCGGAGTCTTCAACATCCTCGCGTTCGTGCTCCCCTTCGTTCGCGAAGGGGGGTTCTGGACCGGCTATGCCTTCGCCACGCTCGCGATTATCCTGACCGCGTGCGTCGGCCTCTATGCCTTCGGGCGCCCGGGCATGAAAAGCAAGGTATACGGCATACCTCTGTTTATCATGGTTTGGCCGTACCCGATCATTCAGGTCGTCTTAAGCATCGTAGAGATGGCCATTCCCGGCATTCCGATCCGCTATGAAATCGCGCTGAACGCCATTCTCTTCGCCGTCTTTCTGATCGGTTTGATCGTCATAAACGCCGGCAAGGAAGAAATCGAGCGACTGGATGCCAAAGTAAAGCATAAAGTCTTTTTCATAAAGTCGTTACAGGGAGACGTAGAAACGTTACAGTCGAAAACCCAGGACGCAGTTCTCAAAAAAAAGCTTAAGGAACTCTCGGAAACCATCCGGTACAGCGACCCAATGAGCAGCCCTCAGCTTGAGGCGATTGAGAATAAATTGGCGAATAAAGTCGAGGAATTAAGTTCCGGCATGGAATCGGACGCAAAGATTGCCGTGACTCTCTGCGACGAAATTCAGCAATTGTTTGCCGAGCGCAACCGGAAATGCAAGCTTCTTAAATAAATCGTAAGTAGGATAAAATAATGATTTTTAAATGCAAAGTATGCGGCGGAGATTTGGATCTTGAGGAAAAATCAAGCATCGGGACCTGTAAGTATTGCGGAACCAAGCAAACGCTGCCAAGGCTCGACGACGACAAGCGACGCAATCTGTATGAGCGGGCCAATCATTTCCGCAGGCAGAGCGATTTCGATAAAGCCGCCGCGCTTTACGATACCATATTAAACGAGGACAGGACCGACGCGGAAGCGTATTGGTCGCTCGTCCTCTGCAAATATGGGGTGCAATACGTCGAGGATCCAGCCACGAAACAGCGGATACCGACCTGTAACCGAACCCAATTTGCCTCGGTACTGGCCGACGAAGACTATAAGCAAGCCCTTGAGCATGCCGATGAGGAACAGCGAATCCTGTATGCCGACGAAGCGAAAATCATCGACGGCATACAGAAAGGCATACTCGAAGTCTCCAGCAAAGAGGAACCATTCGACATATTCATCTGCTACAAAGAGACCGACGCAAACAACCGCCGAACCCCCGACAGCGTCTGGGCCCAGGACATGTACCATCAGCTGACCCAGGAAGGCTTCAAGGTGTTCTTTGCCAGGATAACGCTGGAAGGAATTCTCGGCACCGCGTACGAGCCATACATTTTCGCAGCCCTTCAATCCTCGAAAGTCATGATCGTGTTGGGTTCCAAAGCGGAATACTTCAACGCCATCTGGGTAAAAAACGAGTGGAGCCGCTACCAAAGCCTAATCAAAGGCGGTTCCAAGAAAGTGCTGATCCCGGCTTACCGGGACATGGATCCGTATGACTTACCCGAAGAATTCTCGCAGCTCCAGGCCTTGGATATGGGCAAACTCGGCTTCATTCAGGATCTGCTTCGCGGCATAAAAAAAATCATCGCGCCCGCGCAGGCCCAAGCGACCGCGGCGACCGCCGTGCCTTCGGGGTCTTCCCCGAGTCCATCCACCTTGATGCAGCGCGGTTATATTGAGCTGGAAGACGGTAATTGGCAAAAGGCGGACTCGCTCTTCGAGCAGGTGCTGAACACCGAACCGCAGAACCCCAAGGCTTATATCGGCAAGCTCATGGCGGAACGCGGCGCCAGGCACGAAGAAGACCTTGCCGCGCAGTTAAAACCCCTTTCCGATAGCGGAAACTACCAAAGGGCGCTGCGTTTCGCCGACGACGCGATCCGAGGCAGGCTCGAGGGTTATGATCAATCGTCGATGAAGGCTATCGAGCTGCAGCGAAAAAAGAAACTCTACCAAGATGCCCTGGCGGAGGCAGAGCGCTTATCCAAATGCGCGATGAGCTACGAAGCGCTGGCCAAAAACGCGGCTGAGTCCAGGCGGCTGTCCGAGGTATTCGGCACGATCCCCGGTTTCGAGAATGCCGATGAAATGGCCACTAAAATGATCAAACAGGCGGAGCGCGTCGAAGGCATGGCTCGAGACGAGCGGAACCGCATAAACCGGGTAAAGCTGACAAAGCGACTCGTCAAGCTTTCAATCTTTTTGGCTATCGTTTCCGTTATCGGCTACTTTGCGTACCTGAAGCCTACGATGGCAAATGCGGCAGCGTTGAAAGCCGAAAAAATAGAAGAGCAGCGAAATAAGGATAAAGAGGCGGCGGAGAAAAAGGCCGAGGCTGACCGAGTCGCCAAAGAAGATGCGGATGCCGCGGCTAAAAAAGCGGAAGAGAAGCGAATCCTCGCTGCCAGGATGGCCAAGTACGAATCGGAAAAGGCGTCAAAGTATCCCGCCGCGCAGGAATTATGGAACGCGGGAAAATACGGCGAGGCGAAAGAGGCTTTGAACCGGGCAGGCGGGTACAAATTCGGAAAGTACCAATGGCGCATACTTGACGTAAAAGGCGACAAAGCGTTGTTGATCAGCTATTGCGCATTATCGCGCCGACATTTCAGCGAAAAAGACCCGTTTGCCGCATGGAAGGACTCATCGATCCGAAAGTATCTCAATGGAAGTTTTTATGACGGCTTTTCCGCGGCGGAAAAGGCCCGGATCATCCCGACAAAACTGCCGAACAATAAGGTAGGTAAGTATGGCGGGGAAACGACAGAGGATTCCATCTTCTTGCTTAGTATGGAAGAGGTAAAAAAGTACTTCAAGCAAGATACTCGAGTTCGAAGGCCCAAGGAACCATTCAAAACCTGGGACGAATTCTATAGTTGGTATAGCGAGAACGAGGATTCGGCCGCATTTTATGAAGATGGCGATACTGCCGCTTGGTACTTACGATCCATCGGCAGGGTTGGGGATGATGGTTTGTACGTAGGCCTCATCACGATCAGCGGTGATATGTGGGATAGCGGAATGTTTCCCGTCAATTATTCCACCGGCCAAGACATCAGACCGGCAATGTGGATTTCCCTAAAATAACCGGCTTTCGATTGTAACTTTTTAACCAACGCACGCCTCCACGGCCTTGATGAGGTCTTCATGGCTCCAAGGCTTTTGAAGAACGCGCACAAGGCCGATTTTTTGGAGATCCGCCAATTGCTCAAGGTCGCTGTGGCCGGTAATAATTATGGATTTGATCTCGGGAAAACGGCGATGCACGGCGCGAAGAAGTTCGTCACCCTTCAGGCCCGGCATGAGCCAGTCCGATATGATGGCCCGAAGCGGGACCCCGTCTTGAACCAGGGAATCGATTATCGCGAGGGCCTCTCCGCCGTTGAGGGCGGTTTCATAGACGAACTCGTCCTTGAAACGCAGCCGCAGCTCCTGTTTCAGCGAGACAAGAATGATCGCTTCATCGTCGACGCAGAGTATGGCGCCTTTCAGAGGACACCTCCTTCGCGGTATCGGGGTATCTCGATCGTGAAGCAAGTTTCCCCCGGCACGCTTTGCGCGCGTATCCTGCCGCCGCTTCGCTCGATCGTCCGGCGGACGAACACGAGGCCGAATCCCGCGCCTTCTCCCGGCGCCTTGGTGGTGAAAAAGGGATCCCAGATACGGTCGATTATGTCCGGCGCTATGCCGCACCCGTTATCCTTGATCAGTATGTCCACCGCGCGCTCATGTGCGTCAAGCGAGATGGCGACCCGGCCTTCGTACCTGACGGCTTGAAAGGCATTTTCCAGGAGCATGACCAGGGCCTTGGACAAGGCCGCTTCCTCGCTCCGGACGAAAAGGCCGCTTGCCGGCGGAAGGTTGAGCGTGAGCCGGGGGTGAAGCGAAAGATCGAATGCCGACAGCGCCCTTTGAATGCAAGCGTCCAGGCTCACCCGATCGGTGAGGGGCACCGCGTTTTCCCCGTCGGCATCCATGTCGAGATTCCGCAATTTCTTAATCGCGTCGCTCGCCTTCTGGACCCCCAGCGAGAGGACTTCCCGCGAACGATATAGCCCAAGGATGTCACCTAAAACCGCGAAGAACGAACGGGTCTCGGCCGCGCCCAGCTCATCGATAAGTTCCGGGAGCCGGGCGTCGAGGGCAAGGTCCACCGCGAGTTCGGCCAACCAGGGCGCGTCCGGAATCCCCCGACGCTCGAGCGTTTGCGTCAGGGCCTTAAGCCTCGAGCGGTCAATCCGGGAAAGTTCCTGACCGCGGCTCCGTGCCGTCTGAGGCAGGTATTCGCATATCAGCCGTATTGAGCGGCCGGGACATTTTTCCATGAGCGACTCCAGGCGCTCAAAGAGGTCATTGATGAGGCTATCGAAAGAGGTTGCCGAGGACGCGATCGCGCCAAGGGGCGAGTTGAGGTCGTGCGCGATCCCGGTCGACACCCGCCCGTACGTCGCCAGTTTCTCGGACACGATGAGCGCCTCTTGCGCTTCCTTCAGGCGATGGACGGTCTCTTCCAGCGCCCGCGTCCGTTCCCGTACCTTTTCTTCGAGGCTTTCGTTCATTCGGGTAAGGGCGGCCTTAGTCTTGATAAGCTCCGCAAGGGTCGCCTCAAGGGCCGTCGACTTTTCCTCGAGATCCTTAACGCGCGCCTGGAGCTGCGGGTAATAGCTTTTCACGGAAAAGCGCTCGCCCAATCCGAGAAACCGGGTAAGCACGCGATCGCGATCCGCCTGTTCGGGCCAGGGCGACGCGCCGTCCAAGGCGGGACTCCCTCCGTTAAAGCGATCGGGCATAGAGCGCCTCCAGATCCTTCCCGTCCGGCTTGCGGGGATTCGTCACGAGGCACGCGTCCATCCAGGCCTTGCGCGCGAGTTCGGGGATGTGCTCGCTCGAGAGGCCCGCTTCCCCAAGGCCCTTGGGGAGCGGCAGCCCGGAACGCAAGCCGGCAAGAAGCCCCAGGAGGGCATCGGCATCAGGAGACTCCTTCGACCGCAACACCGATTCGGCCTCGCGCTTTACGTTCTCGTCCCCGCCCGCGCAAAGGCCTTGCGCGCAAAAACCGTCCGCGCAGAGTCCCTCCGCCAGACTGCGGGCAAGCTCGCCGTAACCCGCGGGCGCATCGGGATAATTGTACGCGCAAACCTGTTCAAGAAGGAGGGCATTGCAAATACCGTGAGGCAGGTCCAGCTGTCCTCCCAAGGGATGGGCAAGGGCATGCACGGCGCCGAGTCCCGCGTTGGAGAAGGCCATGCCGGCGAAGAGGCTCGCCATGGTCATGCCGTTGCGCGCTTCCTGGTCTTTGCCGTCACGGACCGCGCGCTTGAGGTATTGCCCGCACAGGCTCACCGCCTTGAGGGCTTGGACCGCGCAGACCGGGGAAGCGGCCCGCGAGACATGGGCTTCAAAGGCGTGCGTAAGCGCGTCCATTCCGGTCGCGGCCGTCAACTCGGGGGACATGGTAACGGTGACGTCGGGGTCGATAAGGGCAACGTCGGGTATGGCCTTTTTTGAAACGATCGCGATTTTCGTTCGTCGGTCCGTGTCGTTGATGACGGCAAACTGCGAAATGTCCGCCGCCGTGCCCGACGTGGTGGGAATGCAAATGAGGGGCGGACCCGGCAGCTCAACCTCGTCTATCCCCTCGAAGCTCAGGATGTCGCGCTTATTGGTCGCCATGAATCCAATGCCCTTGGCGGCGTCCATGACGCTTCCGCCTCCCGCGGCGGCGATGACCTCGCAACCCTTTTCTTCGTAAACGGCGGCGCCGTTTCTGACCTCGGCGGACCGCGGGTTCGGGCTGATGCCGGTATACACCTCGACGATGAGCCCCTCGCCGCGCATCGACGCCACGAGCCGGTCAACGAGACCGGTCTTGACCAGTCCCTCGTCGCTGACCAGAAGCACGCGCTTCGAGCCGAAACGCGTGATATAGCCAGGAAGGAGGCCAGATGCCCCCGATCCCAGCACGAACTCGGGGACGGCGAATTTTCTCGGAGAAAGCTCTACGATCACCCTTCAAGTCTAACGTACCGGGGAACCGGATGCAATCTTTAGGACCGATCGATCGAGGCCGCCCCCGCAAGGTCTTTCGCCTGAGGGGGCTCCGAACGAGGACTCCCGCCTTTCGTCGCGCCTTCTGCCTCAATTTAAAAAAAGGCGATGCGCGTTACCGACGCGGGGGTCGGCGGGCCGACGCGACCCCGCGATGGGCTTACTTTATTTTCGTGACCGGGTTGCCTTGCTTGTCGATGCTTATCTCGAGGGTGTTAATCTTCGCGAGTTCCAAACCCCGATACTCGACTTCCTCGCCGTCGACGACGCACAGCATGTCGAAGAGCTTGATATTCTCTTTCTTGATCGTTTCTTCGTAGTCAGGATCGAAAGCGATTTCCATCGACCCCCGGTAGAGCAGCGGATCGCCGTTAAGGATGTCGTCGCCCCACTCTTCGTCGCTTTGGGCCGCGAAGCACACTTCGGTAATGTCGTAGTCGGTGTGATTAATTAGCGTAAAGTCGATCGGTTTGGCGAATGCCGCCGCGGCGAGCAATACCATCAGGCAGAACAGCGCGTGCTTTTTTCCCACAAGTAACTCCTTCGTGCAATTGGTGGAATTTACTGTATAGCACGGGAATGAAACTAATACTCAAGGAGGCGTTATCTTTTATCGCACTTTTTACATTTCCCATCGTCGTCGCGCTTTCGGCGGTTTTCCTCTTGCTACGATGAATCGGGGCATGCTATATGCTAGAGGCTCTGAGCGGAGGAACTTATGATTTCTGACACCACTGTGCTTACCGGCGGGCTCCTTGAGGAATTTCTCGATCGCCTTGAGGCCGATCTCGAGGAGACGGGATCCCCCGAAAAGATTGACTTATCGGGTCGCCTGAGAAAGCAGGCGCTGCGGGCGGATTCGCTTCGGTCGATCGCGCGACTTTGCTCGCTGTGGCTGCGCGCGGGCGATACAAAAGCGGCCTGGGCGACGATCAACGCCGACGGCGACGCGCTTCTGGGCGCGGCCGACCCTTCCGAGAAGGCGTCCCTAGCCATGCGCCTCGCGGACTTCAGGCTGCAGATCGCCTCTTCGGTTAACGACGAGGAGTCTTGCCTTTCCGCCCTCGAGCGCATGAAATCCCTCGTCCCCCAGCTCGGGGCCGAGCTCAGCGACTATCGCGAGATGAGCCAACTCGACTCGCTCGAGCGCTGCGGCCTCAGGCTTGCCCTCGCGGCGATCGATCTCCGCCGCGCGATCGACGAGGCGTCGCCCGATCGCGAGGGGCTCCGGTCATGGGACGCGGCCGCTTTTCACGAGCGCCGGGCGCGGGCTTTCCGGCAAGCCGAGAACGCGGCCGAAGCGGTCGCGGAGGCCGCCGCCGCCGTCGACGCCCTCAAGTCCGCGGATTCAGGCGAGGCTATCGGCGAGGACGACTGGCTCGCCTTCGGCGACGCGCTCATCGAGCTGATCCCGCAGGCGCTTGAATCCTTCCGCGCGCCCGTCGCCGAGTTGACGAAGGGCTACCCGCTTCCCCAGCGCCGCGAATACGAGGTAAGGCTCGAGCGGCTTAAGGCCAGGGCGCTCCGCGCGCAGGGGGATCTCGCGGGCGCGCTGAAGGCGTGCGACAAGGCCCGTTACGGCCTTTCGGCCGACGGCGGCGACGACTTCGTCGAATACGAAGTGCCTTGGCTCATCGAGGCCGGCAGATCCGACGAGGCGGGGCGCAGGGCCTTCTTCCATATCTATCAGTGCGGGTCCGGCATGCGCGCGACCGTGGGGCGAGCCGTTCACGAACGGCTCGCGACGGCGGGCGATGCCTCCTACTGGTGGCCGGCCTGTCTTCTCCGCGCCGGCACCGACACCACCGCGCTGAGGCGCCTTGTCTCGCTCGCGCCCGCGCCCTTCGAGCGGGTCGCCGCCCTCTCGGGCGCGCACGAAGCCCTGTTCGGATCGCTCGCGAAGATACCGGAAGATCAACGCTACGCGCCGACTCAGGCGGAAATCGACGGCGACGAGGAATGCCTCGATTCTCCCGAATGGACGGGCGCGCTTGACGGCATTTTCCTCGCGGCGCGCAAGCTCTGCGAGGAACGCGACCCGGGAAACCCCTGGACGGTCAGGCTCTCGGCATACGCGGACGAAGAGGCGGGGCGCATCGACGCGAAGGCCAGGTGCGCGCAACTGCTCCAGGCAATCGAGACCGGCCAGATGCGGGACAACCGGAGCGCCTATGCCGAGTTCTTCGCGCGCGCGGACCAGGGCGGAATACTCTTCGCGCTGAGGCAGCCCGCGCCGACGATGCCCAGCGGCTTATGGTGCTATAACTTCGTCTGCGACAGCGAGGACGAAATCGCGGAGCGCGTCGAGAAACTCGGCGGCGACGAGCGCAAAGAGGCGGAGGCCCTCCATCTCGCGCAAAAGCGGGAAGTATACGAGCGCGGAATCGCCTGCATGGAACGCTATTTCGAAACCGGAGAGGGGCATCCCTACGACGCCTGCGCGCACCTGTACTCGATGATGTGCAACAATCTGGCCAGCGTCTACTTTGACTACGGACGCTACGACGAGTCGATTGACCTGCACCGCCGCGGCATCGAAGCCTGCCCTTTCGCCGAGCATTACGACGGCGTCTTCATGGATAGGTGGTATCAGGAAGACGACGAGGGAATCGTCAAGTCAGCGGAGGATCTCTGGCAGTACGCCTCGGCCTACGGCTACGGCCGCCACAACCCGAACAAATATGTCCCGATCGCGATACGGGCGCTGGAGCACCTCGACCGCCACGACGATAAGACGATATGGCTTGAGCGGCTCATGCAGTGGCAGCGCGACGCGGGGGAAACCGAGGGCGATTTGAGCGAAGCCTCCCTAGAGGCGCGCGTGGAGATCTCGGTCAGTCTCGGGGCTAGTTTCCCCGAGGAATCAAAGGCGCTTTGGAACGGGATCGAGGCGCAGGTTCGCGCTTCCGGAAACGCGGAGCTCGTCCTTAACGCGGGTTCGGGCGCGTACAACCGAGGGGAGTACGAATTGGCGATCGAGTTCTACGCCGAATCGATGAAACGGAATCCGCGGGAATCGGACGAGGACCTTCGCCACTTTACCTTCGCGAAGGAGACCACGGAGAAGGCAAAGCAAAAAATCGCGGAAGCCGGCAAATCCCAAAAACGCGGTTGGCAGTTTTGGAAGTAGGCGCCATTGTCCGACCCAACGCCGGACCCTACGCGCCGCGCAACGCGCTGAACGCCGACGAGCTGCGCGCTTCCATCGAGGCGCGCAGCCTCGCGCGCGGCGACGCGCCTGAGATCAGGGCATGGATGCTCAGCCACTTTTGGCGGCACGTCGTCGCGAACTTCGAGGCGGTCGAGGCCATCGAGACGATGGAGGACGCCCGCCGGGCTTTACGGAACGAGTCGGCGCCCGCTTGGCTGGAACGCCGGTTCGCGGAAAACCCCGCGCCGGCGGTTCCCCTCGTCTGGGTCGCGCCCGAGAGCCCCGCCCTGCTCGAGCTTGAAGGCCGCTTGGTTGAGTTTCTTTCCTCGCGCCGCGGCACGCCGCTCGAGGGCAAGATCGCCCGCGTCAATTGCCCGCAAGCCCTCGCGCTGTGGGAAAAAGAGCACGAGGAAATGCGGTCGCGCGTCGAGCGGGGCTGGCGGCAAAGCGACGAGCGGGCGCTCCGGACGGTACTGGAGTTTCCCGACGGACGCCTCGTCGAGCTCGACGGCGCGAGCCCCTTCCTTCGCTCGGAAATGGCCTATGAAAGCTATATCATGCGCCATTGCCTGGGGCAGTTCGCCGACCGGCGCGCCTTGACCGGCGGCTATGGGGAGCGCTATGCGCAGGCCGTGGAGGGCGGAAAGCTGCGGCTGCTCAGCCTACGCGATAGGCAAGGACAGCCGCACGCGACGATCAGCCTCGAGGTTATCCCGGGGAAACCGCCGAGGGTCGAGCAGGTAAAGGGCAAGCAAAACCGCCCGCCCGTCGAGCGCTACGTCGCGCCGATCATCCTCGGCCTGAACGAGATCGGAACGAACTCCGAGACACCCGACGATTGCCTCGCCATCGGCATCGCGCGAACGGACTCAGGCTGGCAGCCGATGGAGGACATCGCCGATCCCGACGGACAGGCGAAGCTCGTCGCCCGCTATCCCGAGGCCCTTACCCGATTCAAGGCGCGAAGTCCCCTGGCCGAATGGATCGTCGCCGCGCGCCATCCCGCGATCCTGCTTGGCATGGCGATCGACTCGGAGGCCATCGCGCATTCGCTTCGCGGCCGAGGCGCGAAGGCGGGGGCAGGCTCATGATCTGGACAATCCTCTATCTGGCAGTCGCCGCCTGGGCACTGTGGAAGATCGCGTCGATCGTGCGTAAGCGCGTCGACGACGGCACCTTCCCGTATCGAAAGCATTGGGCGCTTGCACTCGCGGCCCCCATGGTGGAGGCGCAAGGCCTTTCCGGCTTCTCCAGCCCAAACAGCACGGAACTTGCCGAAGAGAGCAAGAAACTCCTGCGCTCGGGCTTACTCCATTACCTTGAGCTCCCGCCCAATACCTCGGACGAAGATGCCGTCAAGAATATCGCCGAGCGCTACGAGG
>Ga0116170_10003165_pt1 | contig 15489 bp, 7 predicted proteins | sample AD_JPNHW1_MetaG_FD_89797 | JGI IMG/M metagenome (GOLD analysis project Ga0116170, IMG submission 89797) | Active sludge microbial communities of municipal wastewater-treating anaerobic digesters from Japan - AD_JPNHW1_MetaG | ecosystem: Engineered > Bioreactor > Anaerobic > Digestate | place...
AACTCTTCAACCCTTCTTACCATTTCAGCCTGCTCGGTGTGTCCTTTCTTATCGATATCGCCGACTTCGAACCAACCTTTGGTTTGCGGGTCAATCTCCTCGACTGATGAAAGATCGAAAAAACCGATCGACTTCAGGGACTCACGAAATGTACTTATTTGTAAATCCTTGCCTGACATCAACTGAGGTCTAAACTCAATACAATCGCTTTCCTTTGAAACCAAATGAGCAATTGGTGAACACGTAGGCTTTGAGGTCGGTGTCAAACTGGGCAGTGCCGACCAGGTCGCATTGAAATCAACTTTATATGGAGTGTTACATAAGGTCTCAACAAATTCACTTGCAAGTTCATAGCGAAATGCATCGACGAAAAGAAAGAATGTTTCATTTTCAGGATCGAATGATATTTCAGGTTTTATAACATCGGAATTTTTGACCAAATCCTGAAATTTCTGCGTGATGCTTTCAAGCCAGGGTGTATAAACAGATCCGATTAAACTCTTGATGACCTCTTTATCTTTGACGGTTTTTACCGACGCATATGCTCTTCGCATGGCCTGGTCAGCATTATAACCAATTTGGGTGTAGTATTGTAACATCGCTGGAACAGTATCAAACGGAAAAGGTTGATTACACACCCGGGTCATCAGAACTAAATGCTCCAATGATTTAACAAAAGGTGAATAGCCAAGTTCTGTCCAAACCCATGATTTCCTTTCCTTATGCTTGGATTCCAGATCGATAAGCTTAGCGAGAATATCACTTGTTTTCTTTTTCGAAAGAGAAGAAAGTACTTTTCGTAATTCATCTTCCCTTTCTTCATTGACCTGCGGCCAACTATCGACAGGCAACGCAAAGACCCCTTCACCAAGGTCTTCAGGTTTGAATTTTTTCAGCAAATTCTGAAGTTCGGGATATTTATGCGGAGAATTAGCAAAATACTTCCATACCGCATCCCAGCCATTTCTTTTCGCACCAAATTTTTCAACAATCTCCTTGATATTTCTGTAATCAGGATCAAATCCGTAAGTGGTTTTGCAGATGTTCTGAAACGCCTCCTTTTTATCGGGAGATAATCCCGATAAAAAGAGATCTCCTGTGCATAGCCATTTGAGGATACTGGGAATGACATCAGGGAAAACGAGTGAATTCAAATAGTTTGCATCGATCACGGGCCGCTGATAGAGAAAATATTCATTCTCGAAAATATCGACCAGCGACTTTTTCAACATCTCTTTAGTGGCATTATCCTGTGCAACCGTCAACCCCAAACCCGATTCCTTGTTTTGTAAAAAAGCCAGGATGGTCCACTCCTTACCACTGTCCTGAGTCCAGATAGTACCGGTATACTGGTATTCGATTAGCGGTTGAAAGTCCAAACCCGCTGTTGTTACATTTTTTAAATCCTGCTTGGAAATACCCGGAAGATAGATAATGGGAGTGACGGTATATGACCAGTTTGCCTCAGGTAACATCCTGCCAACCATGCATTTAATCCAAATGGCTGGACCTTGTAAGAGCTCGGGTTTATATTCCCCGAAAGTGATGATCTCAGGGATAGATTTTTGAAGAATTGGGATCACAGGTGCCCATTGTCTTTCAGAATCGGGCCAAAGGATTACCTCAGGTTTGGTTACTAACTCGCTGTTATGTAATACAGCTTTGTTCAACGCTTTGATGACTTTTACTTGTAAACTATCAGGCATGGTATACCTTTTTATCTATTAAGGTTAAAATGCATTTTCCGATGTTCCGATCCAATCTCCCTTTTTCATCTAAGATCGAGACCTTCATTGTACTACACTTATGCTGATTTGAGTTTCCTTTACGTTCTTTGAAACTGCCTTTTATCAACTTAGGGCCATCCTTGGGGTCATTCACCGGATAAAGAAGAATCGCATGCGGTGCCTGCCAATATTCATTATAAGCAAACATCTGTTTGAGATCAACATCCGACGGAATATCATCGTCTGGAATTTTCCATTTCGTATCAATAATGACCGGATTTTTACCAGGAGCAGTAACCACAAGATCCGGACGTATTCCTTTTGACCAATTGTTGCCGTCAACAGACCAAAAAGATTTCTGATGCTGGGTGATAACAGACCATCCCGATTCTGCACTTTTACTCAATTGACGTGAAATGTATTCCTCCCATAAATCATTCATATCAAAGAGTATCGCAAGAATATCATTCCGTCCCGAGATTATATCTGGCCTATAATTGAGTAATAGCATGGCGGCTATTTCGATTGCTTCCTTATAGCGCATGGTTCTCCTGTCATAAGTTAATTTTTGGAAAGTTGTATTCGAAATATTAATGTCTTTCAATTCAGGAAAATCAAGTATAAGGCCATACGTCCTGTCCTTTAATGCAGAGCTTTGACAGATTCTCGGTATCAGGCGCAATGCCTTCGCTAAAATTCGATTCAACAGATTTTCCCGGTCAAAAACAATGTGTCGGGTATAGAACTGCTCCTGGTGAATTAAATTTCGTTGAATTTGTTGTGCAAATAAAATATTTCCCTTCAGTGATAAATCATTACCAGCAATGACCCTGTATTTTTTAACAAGACCCTCTCTCAAAAGCTTTTCACATTCAACCAGGAAAATTTCAATGTAAGCTTCAAGAATACTGTTCGGCTTGAATTGTAATGAAGCCTTTTCATGAGCATGAATTTTCATCCATCCACATTCCCTTAACATATCGATCAGGACGGCCTGCCACTTTTTTTCATCTCCTTTAGCTGAGACACGACCTATTTTTGGCAGAATTTCTATTGTAAGATTTCCTATCTGAATAACTCCCACATACTGATTAAATTTTATTCCGTTAGGCAATAACCTGAAAAACTTGGACCCATATTTTTCATTATACCAACCCAACGATTTCCAATGAGATGACTCAAAGCCTCGTTCACCAACTTGTAAAATACCGTATTCGAACAAATGAATCGATTTATTAGGCTTCATCTAACTGGGCTTCTGGAAGATTCTCATATATTGACCGAAATTCATCTACTCCAAAGTTACCTATGTCTTTAATGCTATATTTCCATGACTGGTTATATTGGGCAGCCAAACCGGTTCCTTTATTAAAGGTTGCAAATACATTACTTTCGATTTGCTCAGCATCTATAAACTTTTCGCCTAAAACCAACCCCAACTTTTCATAGTCATTATAAAAATATTCCTGAAGCAAGGGAATAATTTTGTTTTCAAATACTTTTCTTAAACTCTTAACATCCTTGACATTCCACAACCATGCATGCCCTATTGTATGATCCTGATCCTTCAATATTTTTAATCGGGTATTCATGGCAGACAACAACTTTTCGAGATCGATTTCATCGTCGGTTATATCCAATTCCCTTTCAAGCGGTAATTTAGGGATAAATGAGAACCTCCTTCTCAATGCAGTATCCAATGCTTCAACACTCCGGTCTGCTGTATTCATGGTCCCCAAAATATATAAATTCGGAGGTACGGAAAAGTAATCTTTTGAATAAGGAAGCTCCGAATAAATTGTTTCAACTTTTCCCATACGTTTATCCTCCTCAATCAAAGTAATGAGTTCACCGAAGATCTGGGCAACATTTCCTCTGTTAATCTCATCAATAATCAAAACAAATGGCAGCGACTTGTCATTATCAAGGGCGATGTACTCTCTTTTATTCCAATATTCTCTGACAACTATCCTCTTATCCTCATAGGATAATTCTGTATTCTCGTTAGTTTCTTGCTGATTGCTGTTTGAGCTTTTTTCCTTTAGCTCTGCAATTTCATTTAGAACGCTCCAATAAGCAGTTGAATTACATCCTCCGATGACCTTTCTGAATGAATCAGTTACGTTGGAAATCTCCTTAGGTGCTGGATACTTTTCAAACAATTTTGAAAGTCTCGCACGTGAAACCGTGTAGGGTTTGGCGCTCCCATCATGTCGGATTGTAAAATTACCACGAGCAGATACTGTTGCATTGACACTGCCTTCGCTTTTCGTTTTGATTCTCAATGGATCATTCGAATTTGAAATACGATCATACAGCGTATCATACAGATCATTGAAATCAATCAATCCTTTTAATACCCCTTGCTGTTTGAAATTGCTTTCAAGGTAATTATAGGTCGATTCGACGCATGCACGCATGAATAAACCGTCTTTTATTTCATATTGCAAAAATTCATCGTCTTCTTGTGGTTCAACTGGTTTAATTCCTTCTATAAAGTCCTCATAGCTGAGATTCTGATGAAAGGTTATGAAAAAAGCCCTGTTGGATTGTTGGTATTTTGCAAAATTCTCCTTCTGTTCTTTCCTCAGCATTCCAATATAATCATCTCCAAAAATTCTTAAGGATTCTTCAATAGTTGAGTAGGTCTTGCCAGTACCTGGAGGCCCAAAAAGAATCGAATTCAATGCCATATCTCTGGTTTTATTTATAACTTCCTGTTGTAGTTTGAATAAATTGTTAACAGTCATATAATTCAGGATTTTATCCAAAACATCTTTATTTTCATATTCCCAAACAGATGTACGAAGCCCTTCGTCAAGATATAAATCATTAATTTCTTTCTTTAGCCACTTAACACATCTAATATGCGGAAATGCGAAGGCATCATCATACGCATAGTGATTACTCAGCACTTGTCCAATGGCCTTGACATTACCACCTTCAACAGCAAAAACAAAATCAAGAGGAGCAATGTCTTTTACAAATTTCAATATTTCTCCAGCTTTTCTTGAAGCCGAACTGTTACTATCCTTATGATAGCCATTATCTTGAAGTGCTAGTTTTATTACACCTTTTGTTAGAGGATCGTGTTCATTCAGGTCACCAATTTCGGACCACCCAAGTGAAATAAAGTCGTTTTCAAGCATATCAGGAAGCATGCTTGTACCTGATTCTCCTTCCTTTGTGCCAATCCTATAAAACCTTTGCTTATTTTCTCCATAAACTGCTTGAATATGGGAGAAAAAGGAAATTTCATGAAAGGATAAATCTATATTTCTACGAATCCCTTGGTAGAGTGACTTAAGCTGGGCGAAAGTGTCAAAATCTGAATCAATGCCCTTCGATTTAAGAAATGGCCTTACTTTGCTATTGATGCATAAATATTCATCTGGATTTTGAAGAAACAAGGCCTCAGTAATTTTCGTTTTTTCAATGCCAGGTATTTGCCTTAGATCTTCAAAGTCAGAATCAGTTAAAGTATTGTTGTTAGCCTTATCAAAGAAATTCCACAGTCGATCTATTTCATTTTGAGTCCGAGCATATTTCCAAGGGAACATCCATAATTTTAAAGGGTTGGCTGACGGTATTCCACACGTGTCGTAAATAGCGACATCAATACTCCATAATGCACATAAGCTACGCAAAATCTTTACCTTATTCCAATCATTCTTAGGTTTACCAAGAAAGAAAAGAAAAGTATAAGGATCAATTTCAGATAAGGCAATTTTGTTTCCAGGTAGGTCTTCATCCTCATTGACATTGACCCCTATATCGCGTAATACCTGTATAAGATCTTGTTGCTTGTTACGATACCCGGGAAGTTTTTTTACGATTTCAGCGTATGCTGGGATCCATGAGAAAATGTATGTCATAGTTGAGTGATTGTTTGCAGATTCATTATTGTTTTCTCGCTGCTCTTTTTTGTTCCAGGTTAAGATGCCGATCATTATCCCTGATCTCCCCCCACGGACTTCCTTTCGGATCCTTGCCCCGGTCAATTCCGTATTTAATATTCGGTTTTTTACGGAGGACATCGGCGACAATAAACGGCCGGATGTTAAGGCGAACGCCGTCATTCAGGTCAGGATCCCAGCCGATGGGCTGCTCTTTTAATTTTTTCCAACGGACGAAAATATCGTACCCTATCTTACCATCAAATTCACCTTCAAGTATCAATTCTAGTTTTTGTTTGAGCTTCAACGCAGCCGATAAAAGTCCGTCTGCTCCGCTTTCTCCAGCATTTATTTTGGCTTCACACATCCTAATCCAGTCGCCCAGGTAGGTGAATATCAACTTTTTCAAGTTTTCGTTAGTGAGTTTATGGTAATTTACCAACGCACTGAAACCATCTTTCCGGCCATCCCAGATATGCCATATAAAGGGCCTGTTTTGGAATATTTTGCAATGTTGCTCAAAGAGCTCATCTCGAAGCCAATCGTCAAGGTTGGTTTTTTTTGCACCTTCTTTTATAAGCAGCTCATGAATGGTATTGTTGGAATATTCATCGCCCCATACTTTCTGAAAATAGGAACGCAATCTTTCGGCCCCTGCTAATTCCCCATTGACGGAAGGGATACACATGATACCATCTTCATCAGTAAACTCATCGAATTGTCGGATTTCCTTGATCAGTTGGCAGGCTTCAGTTGCAAGTTCCATTGAGGTATCGCTTTCTGCTGGCCAGCGGTAGCCAAGCACCCTAGCTATCGCCACCTGCATCGGGCTATCAGTCTTGATTGGATGCCCGTGAAACAACCACTGTGTGGGGTCATCACTATATGGTTTAAGCAGGCCGTTGGCGTATTTTTCAGAAGCGACTTTTTGCCAGTGTTCCAATTCAAACGGAATCTTAACTATGTCTCCTCTAACTTTTATTGCCTGGTTAGTTTTACGAACTTCTGTCTTAAAAATTTCTTCACTACAAAAACTCCAAATTGGTAACAAATATTCTTCAGATGAAGGGATTATCACAATTGTATTTTCATCGAAAAAGCCACCTAAATATTGACCAGTAAATTGATTCATAGCATTGACAAGTACACCCCTATTCCCCCATGCGTTTCGACCTCGTAGCCAAGAACCAACCTTGTCTTCGCCTAACTTAGCTTCCACAAATTTGTATAGTTCCCCATTCCCATCTTCCCATTTCACTAAACTATCTAATCCTCCGAAATCGCATGTATTTTCAACGGTTCCCTGTATATAATCCCATGTGCCCTTGAAACTAATTAACTCCCAAAATTTTCTATAAAACCTTATAGAATCACCGGTACAAATACCCAAATTATGATTAGAGAATTTGCTTAGTAGGCTAAGCTCAGATGTTGAATCAAAGACGATTCTATAATCTGGATTACCAAATTGAACTATCTGCTTTACAGATTTAAATTCAGCAAACTTTAATGATTCGTCTTTTGCCAGGACATTAGGTGATTCACTGACATCTATACCGAACATAAGTTGATCAGGAGACGGTTTTTTGTGGGAGAGAGAGATGAGAATTGCTTTTACTACTTCTCCTGTTATCTGACTAAATGCCCCGGCACCTAAACGGGCTACAAAACTCCAAGCCTCATTTTTCAAAAGTTTCTCACGGTACTTTTTATACGGAGTAAGAAAAAGCCAATTGTGAGGAATAACGATCGCCACATTGCCATTTGGCATTGCTGTTTTAAGCAATCTATCAAAAAACACAGTCGCTAAATCAGCTTTTCCCTCAGGATAATATTTAATAACATAGTCTGATAGTACTTTATCAAACTTGCCTTTGCCTAAATAAGGCACATTAGTAATTTGCAGCGTGTATTTTTTTGTGAGTAACTGGCCAGCTTTTGCAATGCCTGCAGCCATTACACCGCGTTCTAATTGCTCTGAATCATTCTCATTCGATAATGCTTTTTTTAGCACAGGTTGAAGTTCTTGAAAACTTGCGGTTTCCAAATTTGCTTTTATAGTTGTTGGGTCTAATAAGCTACCTAACTCTGGAGCTAACTGAAAATGTTTGTACAGTTGACGCATACCGTTCTCCATACGAAACCGAGTATTTACATCTGATTCCTTGGAAACCAGCTTCACCCAATCTTCAATTTTCCCTTGTGGTGCAATACCACTACAAGCTAAGTTCATTTCGGGCAATTGCTTATAGTGTCCGATAAACTTCCAGGCAGTAAGAGCCAGGTTAAAGGCGGCTATCTGTGTGCAACGGGCATCCAGTTCCAGTCCGTACAGGTTTTCAGTTATCACTTTATCGGTGACTTCTTCTTTATTTAAGCCTTCTTCGTGCATGCGCAGGGCAGCAAAGACGGAAAACAGGGAGGTCACAAAATGTCCCGAGCCCATGCAGGGGTCTAAAGAAGTTACCTCAGCTGTTTTATCAGGCCAATCGTCAAACTTTCCGGCGGCTGGTGTGCCATCCTCATTGAAGCGCAAATATTTAAATTTCACCGGTGGCATCAATTTTGGATTGCGGCATACCCACCAGGCGCCTAGTGTATTGTCGATGAGAAAATGAACCATGTAAGGTTCTGTGAACAACTGAGTGACAGCAGGCAGTTTTTCCCCGTCGATCTTGTCTCCGCTTTTGTTGATGGTATCCTTGGCCTCACTTTGCCAGAATTGATAAACCCAACCCAACGCATCTTCCGCCTTAAAAATGTGATCTTCAATGCTGTCGAGTAGTCCCTCCAGTTTTACCTGGTCTTCGATGGCATATCGGATTTTCATCAAGGGGTCTTCAGGTCGGAACAGAACGGGTAACATTCGGGAAGCGTAGTAGCCTGCAGCTGACCATTTGTTAATGAGCCCTTCAGCGGGGGCAAGTTCTTCACAATCTTCCAGCGTCACCGCAACACCGTCAGGGTGCATAAGCAGATCATTGCTTTCGAGAAATCTGGCAAATAGCATCCGGTGCCAGTATTCATAAGCCAGTTCATAGGACAATTTGTCAATTTGCTGTTTCCCTCCCGATGGTAAATCATCGCCTAGTAACCTCGCCTTGCTGCGTAAACGGTTACGCAGAGTCCTATCAACAGGTTCCATATGTGCATAAGGTTCCGGATGGTCAACAGCCAGATTATGCAGGGCATTTCTTGCGCCAGCTTCTGCTGCTTTTCTTGCTTTTATAATTGTGCTTTCAAGCACGGATCTTTGCTGGGCGGTAAGAAATGTCATTGAAGTGGTTATTATTTCAGAATTACGGATGAGGCATTTTTAAGTAGCTCTTCCAATTTTGCTTTCAGACTATGGATATAGCTTTCTATTTCGGCAACCGAATTAATGGTTGACTTTGGTAAAATATACGTAGCAGCCTTTGGGTTCAGGAACCTGATGGCCTCTTCAAGCGCCGATTGAAACTGCCCGGGGAGGGCGGCAATTTTTGTTTCCCATGAATATAGGGAGGCGTTTTTCAACTCATTCAACAATCCTGATGAATCCAACGCTTTCACCTCCGGTTTCGCCAATAACTGATGGGTGACAAGAATAGTCTCGGCCTGTTGTTTAGACAGTTTACCAAAATAATCATTGTTATGCAGTTCCATCATCTTTTCGTCGTAAATCCTTAGATATGCCTGCTTCAATTTGTCAAGTTCGTCCCCGAGTTTTTCAGTGAGTTCCGTAAGCTTGGATTGGATCGGATCGGGCTCCTGGAGCAGCAATCTGTTCTCACGAATTGCATCGATTTCCATAAGCAGAGTTTCCATATCGGTTTTCGCGGGAACATGGTGCACAAGTTCCGACAGAAGAACCCACTTTGGCTGTCGTTCGTGGGCCAGTCTCGTTTTTTTGGTCCATTCATCGAACGTATCCTTCAAATTGGATTGTTCCTCAACGATCATGAGCAACCTTTCATTCCCGTCGAGATTTTCTAATTCGCGAATGAAATTTAGATCAAAAGGTTCCGGCTTTGGTGCATCGCCACTAATCTGCTCGGCTAATTCCCTGAGTTTGCCGAGAAAGGTATTCGAGTGTAAAAATTCTTCACCCGGCTTGCAGGAGATTCCTGCATCCAAATATAGCTTTTTGAGTTTAAGTTTATCCTGTGCTGTAAGGGTATGGACCTCCTTTTTAAAACTTGCACCACCAATTTTTGCTTGGGTCAATGACGGTTCGGTCGAGGATATGAGTTCATTGTTTTTCAAAAGGATGATCATTGAGTCTATTGCATCCTGGCTCCAACCATAGGGTGTTTTAGTAAAGTTGTTACGGATATCTTTCCCCTGTTTTGAACTGCTGCCAAGAAATCGCAGAATATCAATAGCTACCGGATGATCCTTGATATCACGATCCCAGCCTGTTTTCTTCAGAGCATCAGGGCTGCCGTTGAAAGCGCTGTTCAGTGCCTTGTCCCAGTCCTTATAATCCGCCTTCCTGAACTCCGGAAATTGTCTGTCGGCTAAACTATTCAGGGCTGCATCGATATTCTCTCTCAACTTGCCGGTTTCAACTGGGTTGCCTCCAGCAAGGTAAACGGTAGCTTCCTGGCAAATTTTCTCAATCAGGTCGCTTATTTCGTTCTCGGCATTCGATTTTCGGGTTTCCATGCTTTTCCTGGCTTGCTTGCCTTCTTCTGAAGCAGGAAATCCTTTGATCTGCAAAGTAAGGTCGGTAGCAATGTACTTTGTGACCTCCGCCCGAATTTCCTGATCACGCAATTTTGAAACAAATAAGTATGCCAAGGGCCCATCGGCACCTTCTGCACGAACCTCATCCATAAAGGTCGTCTTGTTTTCATCCCATCCGTTCCTGATCCACAGGTTTAACTTATTTTCGATAGTCGGCCTACTAAGTTTATCCCATATCTCGAAGACTCGCTTTTCCTTAGATACACCTTGCAAGATATTGATTGTCTTCGTTTGTTCCCTGATGAAAGCGGTGATCTTTTCCTTGCGTAGTGTGTTTACCTGGTCCTCGCCATGATTGTTCAGTTTTACCACTTGTGCAGTAAATTCCTGTTCCCATTCTGATCCTACTTTAGTCTGCAATTTAAACTCATCTTTGACTGGCATCAGCAATTTTTCACTTAGTAGGCCATCGATCAACTCTTTTATCTTATTCCGAAATTGATCAGAAGGTTGGTTCAAGTTATCTATTAAAAGATCGGCAATCGTATTCTCATCCGATTTAACTTTGCCGCCAGGCAGATCATCAGGGAGTTGATCGATTAAAAAGACTGCGCTTAAAATACGGGCTTCAAGAATCCCTGTTGCTCCTTTAGCCTTTCTGCCTTCAATGATGTTATTGGTTTCATTAAGAAGCAAAGCATTTTGCATCAATTGCTGCTTCTTCTGTTCAAAAATAAAATCGGCCGGAACAATACATCCAAGATCATTTTCTGCAACAAATTTCAAGCTGTCGTCAACGATCCTGAGTTGGCTTCGAAGCTGTCCTGAAGTTCCTGCAGTGTCTATGACCTGCAATACTTTTTTCCAGAATTTGCGTGTTGAGGGGAGGATCGGATAGTCCGCCGCAAGCCAATTGTTGTCATCGGTCCTGTAGCCGAAATCGGTCCCGGCCAGGTTTCTCGAAATCTCACCAAGAGCGGCATCGAGTTTCTTTTCAATAGCAGGAGATGCCGACGGTTTTTTTTGAAGTATAGTCTTGCGGGTAACCGTTTCCACATCGGTATCTGAAAGAATAACTTTAACGTTGAACCTGTCTTGGAGCCTTTGTAGAAGGCTTGTTTCCGACAAGGACTGCTGCCCTGTGCCGATAAGGAGGAATTTTCCTTCAAAGCCGCTGCAAATATCCTGGGCGAGGTTCTGGACGTCGATGCTTTTATCGCCGTTAGTACCAATGAATTGTTGTACTTCATCTAGCACAATAATAGTTGCAGGAATCTTGGACCCAAAAAGCATGGGAAGCAAATCATTTTTAATGGTTGACATCATTTGCTCACGGCTAATACTGTCAACGCGCTGAAAATTTGCCTTAAAATTTTCTTTAACCTTGGCCTCATTCTCTGCAAATTCTGGTTTAAGTTGCAGCACAGCTTTTGCCAGGATGGTAGAGACGAAGAGGTTTTCATATTCGGACTTGAATGATCTGCCTTGTGATTCAATGATGGCTTTTAATTCGTCATAAATACCTTCTTGCTTCAGCCAATAGATAAACTTGAAGTGATGAAACTGAGGTGGCAACCCCAGTGCGTTTAAAAATAGTTGAAGGAAGGAGTAGCGAATATCTGCCGAAGGGAAATCTTTCAATGTCCCTATTACTGCCAACTTTCCGCTAATCTTTTGCTTGCGGTCCAATTCAACAAGTTGTTCTTTGACATCCGTGGATAATGTAGTCAAGTTTCTTGCTGAATTGCCATTCGGAAATTTGAAATCTTCCCATAAATAACTCAAGATCTTTACCAAGTGAGATTTACCGCTACCAAAGAAACCACTGACCCATACTGCAGGCTGGCGGGCTTGGTCGAAATTTTTCAGGTAGGTATCCAATATCCTATATAGACCACGCTGGTATTCTCCTTCACAAATGAAGGTTCTAAGTTCATGGTTTAATATTTGGAGACCTTTTTCGTCGATTCGGGAAGTGTTGATCTCAACGACACCGTCGTTAATCAGGTTTTTCTCAACTGGATTGAGATTGAAAAGATCTTTATTCTTCATATTCATTTTGGTTAGATTGTTATCGGACGGGCGAGGTAGCTCCAGCCGTCCCTTGCATCAAGCAACCGGTATTGATTTTTTTGATATTCACCGGGGAAAAAGATTAGCATTCGTCCCTTCAGGCTGGGGGCGCATCCGTTAATGACTTCTGAAAGTCTGCAAAATCCAAAAAGTGCTGTAACATCTTTTATCGCGACTAGAGTATTTTCATCAAATTCTGATTTATTAAGCTCACTAGAAATGAAATCCATCGCATATCGTTTAAAATCCGATTCGAGTTGATCGATCAAAGATCCAGGGTCCAGAAAATACTCCTCTTTATATTCATGGGTAGCCATCCATGAAGGAAATACGCTCTTAAGTGAAATACACTGCCAGCGTTTACCTGCTTTTCGTGTGGCCATTTCGAAATCGTCGATCCGGAAGTCCACTTTTCTTTGCTCGGCCGGGTCAAAAACCAAAAACCAAACACGTTCCTGTCCCGATAGGGATGTAGTCCAGGGCTCATTTATAACCCCTTCAAATGCAGTCAATAACAAGTCGACTTTAGATGGCATCGATTTTCAATTTTTTTAGAAGTTTATTGAAAGAAATGGAGGTCAATTCTCCTGAATATTGATATTCCAGGAGATCTCGCTTGGCAGCTTCAAAAGCCATATCCCTGATCTTTCTTTCTGTCGAAGCTAAAGCTTTGATGGGAAGGCTCTGCATTACAAATTCTCCCCGATCTCCATTAATGTATGAAAGAAACATAGCAAAAGCTACATGTAAAAATCCAATTTTCGGTATTCGTCTGATATTCTTAATCTTTCCTTCGATGAAACCTGCCTTTTTCCATGAACTTGCAAGGTTTTGTGCAACTGAACGTTTAGTTTTGGATGTATATCTTCCTGGATGATAACGATCAAGGTTATTTTCGAATATTTCAACGCTTACTTTCTCTCCCGGTTGGGTTTTTTCAATAATCTCAACACTCTCTGATAATAAGTAATCGCGGTTCACTGCGAATAATAAGGCAAGGATTGCTTTCTGATCTCCACCAGCAAGTTCCCAAAAGTATTTGAATCCTCGAAAAGCAGCATCATTTCTGTCAAAAGAATAAAGTTGTTGTAGGTATTTATTTGTTTTATCAATATTTGACCTTGTTTTTTTACCTGCTACATTGTCAGCGAATAAATTAAAGTAATCGTCACGTTCCGCACCATGATCCATTACCTGTTCAAGTTCTTTAAACATGATCGTGCGACTGGTATGGATTGTCGTTTTCTTGGCCAACATTTCTTGACAATTTATTTGACTCTTTATTATTTTATCGTATGACAATATTAGGAAATATTCTTCTATCAGAAATAGAGGTTATTATTTCCGATAGCAATCATTGGCATTATGAAATATTTCATAGGAATCAGGATAATAATTGGCAATTTCATTCCAAAAAATTATATGATTAGCAAATTGCGATTTTGTTTCATCTTTAGGATGATATTTTTCAGAAATGAGAGCTATCAATAAAACATCCGGACATTTATAATCATAAATTCCAGATAGAAAGCGTTTTATATTTATCTCTTCATTGTGGATCGATTCAAGTTGCTTTTTATGGAATTGCTGGTTGGCTTTCGCTTCAACGATTATTAGTAATGTTTCGGAGAATAATACCAAATCAAAGGTCCTTTTTAATGAGAACTCTTTATTGCCAATTTTAATAGGATTATTTACTTTTTGAAGATCCCTGAACAAGCAAACCTCAAAACCAGGTTCAAAAGTCTTAGCATCCATTGGTTTCTTTATTATTTTCTTGCTCAGTAAAAGGTTCAGGAATGGTTGCATGTCAAGGCAAAATTCGTAGAACAAGATAGCGGTAAAGAAGCGTTCCTCTCTTGTGACGTTTTGCCAACTTCTGTTTCCTAGGTAGGAAATTTCTTGTGATCGGATTTTCATAATAACCGTAAAATTTTGACCATACTCAAAGTATCCAACTCGCAATATTTCAATAGATTCTCCCGTTTCACGGCAACAGATTCTGCATCAGTATCATAATAAAGGCTAACGTAGGTTTCACTCGCTGTTCCCCCTTCCTGAATCTCAAGATCATCATAAGAAAGCTCAGGAACCAATGCTGGCATAACAGCTTTCAATGAATACGATCCGTACATCTCCTGCGTGTAAAGGTTCTTCCGACGGAAGGGAACCATAAGGTCAACAACCCGTTCCAGAACTGACTCAATTAGATTGGCGTATTCCGGAAAATCCCTTGCAAACTCCTTCAGACGTGTGTTTTCAAATGCCTGGTTCCAGACGATGATACTCCCATGGTCGCTCAGGTGATCCAGCAGGGATTGAATGAACTCAGGGCGTGGGTCTCCCGGAGGGGTGCCAAGGTATTCGAGATGCTCTGTGGGGCCGATTCTGATTTGTTGGACATGAATCGACCATTGGAATGGGATCTGTTGGTATGGTCTGCTTTCATCGTACTGAGGAACTGCGAACTGGATCGTTTCAAAGTCCATAAAGTAAAGAGGATACTCGAGTTGTGCCAGAAACTCATCCAGCGCTTCCTGATCACGCTTGGCCGGGTCAGAATTGACTTCCTCTTCAGGAGCACAACTTTGGCTGCAGAAACCTTGAAAATCGCAGGGAAATGGATTGGCACATTGCCTGCCCATGGAGATTTCCGGCATTACACCAGCTTTCAACATTTGCTGCAATTGCAGGAGTTCTCCGGGGATAGTTTCCTGAATCGGCATCACCCGACCATTCATCAGCTCGATTGTAAATAGCTGTTTTATATCGAGATCACCCCGACGTATGTACTGGTTATTTACATGGACGAGTGAAACCCTTTTGAGTGGCAAACCTGACCGATTTATTATAAAGAACTGAAATGCAACGTCCAAAATCTGGTAGTCTCTTACACCAGTAGAAGCTTTTACCTCATAAGCAGCCCAACCATCCTTCTCTTTGACTAGGATGTCCATGTAACAAAGTGTCTCCCCATCACTGAAGGCCGCCTCATAGATAACCGGGTATTTCTTAGCAATGAGTTCCTTCGTATAGGCAACTGCTTCAAATATCTTTGAATGGTCTCCACGGCTGGCATCTATACCGCCTGGGAAGAGTTGCTGTGCAAGGAACCCGATGTTGTG
>Ga0116170_10003166_pt1 | contig 15488 bp, 11 predicted proteins | sample AD_JPNHW1_MetaG_FD_89797 | JGI IMG/M metagenome (GOLD analysis project Ga0116170, IMG submission 89797) | Active sludge microbial communities of municipal wastewater-treating anaerobic digesters from Japan - AD_JPNHW1_MetaG | ecosystem: Engineered > Bioreactor > Anaerobic > Digestate | place...
ATTATTGATTAAAATGGCTAGAATTACTAAGAATAGAAAACTTGCTTTAGAAAAGCTTGAAAAAGGTAAACTTTACTCGCTGGTCGATGCATCTAAATTGGTAAAAGAAATTACCAGTTCAAAGTTTGATGCTTCAGTTGATATCGATGTGCGGTTAGGAGTTGATCCTCGAAAAGCTAACCAAATGGTTCGTGGCGTAGTATCACTGCCTCACGGAACCGGTAAAGAAGTTAGGGTTCTGGCTTTGGTTACACCTGACAAAGCTCAGGAGGCTAAAGATGCAGGCGCAGATTTTGTCGGATTAGATGACTACCTTGAAAAAATTAAAGGTGGATGGACTGATGTTGATGTTATCATCACAATGCCCCCAATTATGGGTAAATTAGGTCCTCTTGGTCGTATTCTGGGTCCACGTGGTTTGATGCCTAACCCTAAAAGCGGAACCGTAACCATGGAGGTTGGTAAAGCTGTAAAGGAAATTAAGCAAGGAAAAATTGATTTCAAAGTTGATAAATACGGTATTGTACATACATCCATCGGGAAAGTTTCTTTCGAACCCGAAAAAATTGTGGACAATGCAAAAGAATTTATCGGCATGATTGTAAAATTGAAACCTACGGCTGCTAAAGGTACTTACATCAAAAGTATTTACCTCTCAAGCACCATGAGCCCGGGTATTCAAGTAGAACCAAAAACTGCACAGGAATAATTTTGGAATATGAAGAGATCAGAAAAACAAACAGTTATCGATACCCTGGCTCAGGAGATCAATTCATACAGTCATTTTTACCTGGCAGATATTTCTGATTTGAATGCAGCAAAGACCAATGAATTGCGTCGCCTCTGCTTTCAAAAAGATGTAAAACTGATTGTAGTTAAAAATACGCTCCTTAGAAAAGCGTTGGAAGCTTCTGAAAAGAATGCCGAAGAACTTTTCGATACTCTCAAGGGCAATACTTCATTGATGTTCTGTCAATCAGCGAATGTTCCTGCGAAATTGATCCAAGATTTCCGCAAAAAGAACAAACGTTTGGAAAAACCTGTTTTTAAAGCTGCTTACGTTCAAGAATCCGTTTATGTCGGCGAGAACCAGTTGGATGCTTTAGTAAACATCAAGTCCAAAGAAGAACTTATTGGAGATGTTATTGCACTTCTTCAATCACCGGCTAAGAATGTTATTTCTGCCCTTCAAAGCAATGCAGGTCAGAAGATCGCTGGTTTGGTGAAGACATTATCAGAGAAAGAGAAATAAATAATTTATAACATTTTAAATCGTTGTTAAAATGGCAGATTTAAAAAAACTCGCAGAAGAATTAGTTAACCTTACTGTTAAAGAAGTAAACGAATTAGCAGGAATCTTAAAAGAAGAATATGGTATTGAACCTGCAGCTGCTGCTGTAGCCGTTGCTGCTCCGGCAGCTAGTGGTGAAGCTGCTGAAGAAGCTGTTCAAACCGAATTCACGGTAATCTTAACATCAGCTGGTCAGTCAAAACTTGCAGTCGTTAAGTTGGTTAAAGAATTGACAGGCCTTGGTCTGAAAGAAGCTAAAGAATTAGTTGATGCTGCTCCAAAAGCCGTCAAAGAAAAAGTTTCTAAAGAAGAAGCCGAAGCTCTTAAAGCACAGTTAGTTGAAGCAGGAGCTGAAGTTGAACTTAAATAAGGTCTTCAACCCATGAAAAGGGTTGCAATGGTTTAGTCCCGGCGTATGTCGGGATTAAGCCTTTTTGTGTTTTATATTTTAAGTTCAATAAATACAACATCTAAATGTCTTTGAATACTGTAAATCAAAGAATTAGTTTTTCATCGTCGAAAAACGTATTCGAATACCCTGATTTTCTTGAGATTCAAATCAAGTCATTCATTGAGTTTTTTCAACTTGGGTCTACCCCTGAAATACGGAAAGAAGAGGGGCTGTATAATGTTTTCATAGAGAATTTCCCAATCACGGATACCCGGAACAATTTCGTTCTGGAATTCATCGATTATTATATTGATCCGCCTAGGTATTCCATCGAAGAGTGCATCGAACGGGGCTTAACGTTTAGTGTGCCGCTGAAAGCCAAAATGAAACTTTACTGTACCGACCCGGAACATGAAGATTTCGATACCGTTGTACAGGATGTTTATCTGGGTACAATTCCTTACATGACCGAGAGGGGTACCTTTGTAATCAACGGTGCTGAACGTGTGATCGTTTCTCAGTTACACCGCTCACCGGGTGTTTTCTTTGGTCAAAGCATGCACGCGAACGGAACAAAACTTTATTCCGCCCGAATTATTCCTTTTAAAGGATCCTGGATCGAATTTGCTACCGATATCAACAATGTGATGTACGCTTATATCGATCGTAAGAAAAAGTTACCTGTTACAACCTTACTCCGTGCCATCGGTTTCGAAGGCGACAAAGATATTTTGGAAATCTTCGGCCTGGCTGATGAAATCAAAGTATCGAAAGTGGCCCTGAAAAAACTGGTTGGCAGAAAACTGGCTGCCCGTGTATTAAAAACGTGGGTCGAAGATTTTGTGGACGAAGACACAGGTGAAGTTGTATCCATTGAACGAAACGAGGTAATTATTGATCGTGAAACCGTTATCGAAAACGATCATGTCGATTTAATTGTCGATTCCGGGGCAAAGACGATCCTCTTGCACAAAGAAGATACCAACCTTCAGGATTATGCAATTATTTACAATACCTTACAAAAAGATCCCTGTAACTCGGAGAAAGAAGCCGTACTTCATATCTACAGGCAGTTGCGTAACGCAGAACCACCCGATGAATCAACGGCCAGGGAAGTTATCGAAAACCTCTTTTTCTCGGACAAACGTTACGACTTAGGAAATGTCGGACGTTACAGAATAAATAAGAAATTGAATCTCGACATTGATATCGACACCCGTATTCTTACCAATGAAGATATCATTGCGATTATAAAATATCTGATCCAACTGGTTAATTCGCGTACCGATGTCGACGATATCGACCATTTGTCGAACCGTCGTGTCCGTACTGTGGGCGAACAAATGTATAACCAGTTTGGTGTTGGGCTGGCTCGTATGGCACGTACCATTCGTGAGCGTATGAATGTGCGCGATAATGAAGTTTTTACCCCGATCGATCTGATTAATTCGAAGACCCTTTCTTCGGTTATCAACTCTTTCTTTGGGACAAACGCCTTGTCGCAATTCATGGATCAAACCAACCCATTGGCCGAAATGACCAACAAACGTCGTATGTCGGCTCTCGGTCCTGGTGGACTTTCCCGTGAACGTGCCGGTTTCGAAGTGCGCGACGTTCACTACACCCATTATGGACGGCTTTGCCCAATTGAAACACCGGAAGGACCAAACATTGGTTTGATCTCTTCTCTTTGTGTGTTTGCTAAAATTACCGATCTCGGTTTTATTTCAACACCGTATCGTAAGGTCGAAAATGGTGTTGTCGATTTGAGCAACGAAGGGGTGGCTTATTTAACCGCTGAAGAAGAAGAAGGACTTGTTATCGCACAGGCCAATGCCCGCCTCGATGATGATGGGAAGTTTATCGAACCTAAAATCAAAGCCCGTTTGGAAGGAGATTATCCGGTTGTAGAACCCCAAAACATTCAGCTCATGGATGTTGGGCCGAACCAGATTGCTTCTATTGCGGCTTCATTAATTACATTCCTTGAACACGACGATGCGAACCGTGCCTTAATGGGATCGAACATGATGCGTCAGGCGGTACCTTTGATTAAACCGGAATCTCCAATTGTTGGTACCGGTCTCGAAGAAAGGGTTGTTACCGACTCACGGGTACATGTTACCGCTGAAGGTCATGGTGTGGTCGATTTTGTCGATGGAAACGAAATTGTTATCCGTTACGACCGGACCGACGAACAGCGCTTTGTTAGCTTTGAACCCGATTATAAATCGTATAAGTTACCGAAATATTGTAAAACCAACCAGGGAACAAGCATTACCCTGAGCCCAATCGTTCGAAAGGGACAGCGGGTGGTGCCAAAACAGATCCTTACCGAAGGTTATGCAACCCAAAGTGGTGAACTTGCCCTGGGCCGTAACCTGAAAGTTGCTTTCATGCCCTGGCAGGGATACAACTATGAGGATGCGATTGTGATCTCGGAACGTATTGTTCGGGAAGATGTATTTACTTCGGTTCACATTGATGAATATGCACTCGAAGTGCGTGAAACCAAACGTGGATTGGAAGAGTTTACATCCGATATCCCCAACGTAAGCGAAGAAGCAACCCGCAACCTCGATGAAAACGGATTGATCCGTATTGGAGCTATTGTAAAACCCGGCGATATTCTGATTGGTAAAATTACCCCGAAAGGGGAATCCGATCCTTCACCTGAAGAAAAATTGCTGCGTGCTATTTTTGGCGATAAAGCCGGTGACGTAAAAGATGCTTCGCTGAAAGCTTCTCCTTCGCTGAATGGAGTAGTTATTGGCAAGAGATTGTTCTCAAGGGTTATTAAAGATAAAAAGGGAAAAACCTCTTCAAAACCAATGTTGGAGCAGATTGACGAGTCATTCGACCGTGTAATTGCTGCTTTGCGTACCGATTTGGAAGATCGTTTATTCCAGCTTCTGAATGGAAAAACCTCACAGGGTGTTCGCGACTATTACGGAGGTGAAGTAATTGGTAAAGGTGTGAAATTCACCCTGAAACAATTGCAGGAAATCGACTATCTGGTAATCAATCCCAATAAGTGGACAACTGATAAGGATAAAAATGATATGATCCACGATTTGATCAATAACTACGTGATCAAATACAAGGAACATGAAGCGGTAGCCCGTCGTGAACGTTTCAATGTTACGATTGGCGATGAACTTCCGACCGGAATCATTCAGTTGGCAAAAGTGTACATTGCCAAGAAACGGAAACTGCAGATTGGTGATAAAATGGCCGGACGCCACGGAAATAAGGGTATTGTTTCCCGTATCGTTCGCGACGAAGATATGCCATTCCTCGAAAACGGAACCCCGGTCGATATCGTTTTGAACCCGCTGGGTGTACCTTCCCGTATGAACCTCGGACAGATTTATGAAACCGTGTTGGGATGGGCCGGAAAGGAATTGGGTGTCAAATTTGCCACACCGATTTTCGACGGTGCTACACTGGAACAAATTACGGATTTGTCGAGAAAAGCAGGAATCCCCGATTATGGACGTACTCTTCTTTACGATGGTGAAACCGGTGAACCATTTGATCAGCCCGCAACTGTTGGGGTGATTTACATGTTGAAACTGGGTCACATGGTCGAAGACAAGATGCACGCCCGTTCGATTGGTCCTTATTCATTGATCACGCAACAGCCTCTGGGTGGTAAAGCTCAGTTCGGAGGTCAGCGTTTCGGTGAAATGGAAGTTTGGGCACTCGAAGCCTTTGGCGCTTCGAATATCCTTCAGGAGATCCTGACCATTAAGTCGGATGATGTGATTGGAAGGGCCAAAACCTATGAAGCAATTGTGAAGGGCGATCCGATGCCACAACCTGGCATTCCTGAATCGTTGAACGTATTGCTTCACGAATTACGTGGTTTGGGTTTAAGCGTTAATATGGACTAATTGTCCTGTTCGCCGATAAGTACATTTTAAGTTGTAAACGCATAATATAAAATAAATGGCTTTTAGAAGAGAAAATAAAGTAAAGAGTAGCTTTAGCAAAATCTCTATCAGCTTGGCTTCTCCTGAGGAGATCCTTGAACGGTCACACGGAGAGGTCCTGAAACCCGAAACAATCAACTACAGGACTTATAAACCTGAACGTGACGGATTGTTCTGTGAAAGGATATTTGGCCCGGTGAAAGATTATGAATGCCATTGCGGGAAGTACAAACGCATCCGTTACCGCGGTATCGTTTGTGACCGTTGCGGTGTAGAAGTAACGGAGAAAAAAGTTCGCCGTGAACGCATGGGGCATATCTCCCTTGTGGTCCCGGTAGCTCACATCTGGTATTTCAAGTCGTTACCAAATAAAATTGGTTACCTGTTGGGATTGCCAACCAAAAAACTCGATTCGATTATTTATTACGAACGTTATGTCGTCATCAATCCGGGTATCAAACGGTCGGAAGGGGTTCAATATCTCGATTTCCTGACCGAAGAAGAATACCTCGATATCATCGAGTCGTTGCCAAAGGATAACCAACTGCTTGAAGATGATGATCCAAACAAATTCGTCGCCGACATGGGTGCCGAAGCGTTGGATAAACTTTTGTCGAAAATCGATCTTGACGAAATGTCGTTCGACCTGAGGCATAAGGCAAATACCGAAACATCGCAGCAGCGTAAAAATGAAGCGCTGAAAAGGCTTCAGGTTGTTGAAGCTTTCAGGGGCAGCACCCAGCTCAACCGTCCGGAATGGATGATTGTTAAGGTTGTTCCTGTAATCCCACCCGATTTGCGCCCGTTGGTGCCTCTCGATGGTGGACGGTTTGCTACTTCCGACCTGAACGATTTGTACCGCAGGGTAATCATCCGGAATAACCGGTTGAAACGATTGATCGAAATCAAAGCTCCCGAAGTAATCTTACGGAACGAAAAACGTATGCTTCAGGAAGCCGTCGACTCATTGTTCGATAACTCGCGGAAATCGAATGCTGTTAAAACAGAAAATAACCGTGCACTGAAATCGCTCAGCGATAGTTTGAAAGGAAAACAAGGACGTTTCCGTCAGAACTTGCTGGGTAAACGTGTCGACTACTCCGCCCGTTCGGTTATCGTGGTTGGCCCAAGTTTACAGTTGCACGAGTGCGGTATTCCTAAAGGAATGGCTGCCGAATTATATAAACCTTTTGTGATCAGAAAACTGATCGAAAGAGGTATTGTGAAAACCGTAAAATCGGCAAAGAAAATTGTCGATCGTAAAGATCCGGTCGTTTGGGATATTCTGGAAAACGTGATGAAAGGGCATCCGGTTATGTTGAACCGTGCTCCGACCCTTCACCGTTTGTCAATCCAGGCATTCCAGCCTAAGCTGATTGAAGGAAAAGCAATTCAGCTTCACCCGCTGGCTTGTACCGGTTTTAACGCCGACTTCGACGGTGACCAGATGGCCGTGCACCTCCCGCTGGGAAATGCTGCCATTCTGGAAGCGCAAATTTTGATGCTCGCATCGCACAACCTGCTGAACCCTTCGAATGGTGCTCCTATTACCGTTCCTTCTCAGGACATGGTTCTTGGCTTGTACTACATGACCAAACCACGCCCGGGACAGAAAGGCGAAGGGTTGCGTTTCTATTCTCCGGAAGAAGCGGTGATTGCTTATAACGAAGGGAAAGCGGCTTTGCATTCCATCGTTAAGTGTAAAGTCGACGATTTGGATGAAGCAGGCAAACCAATCAACCACATGATTGAGACGACCATTGGTCGAATCCTGTTCAATCAGTGCGTTCCAAAAGAAGCCGGTTACATCAATCAATTATTGACCAAAAAAGCGTTACGCGATATCATCTCCTTCATCTTGAATTTGACCGACAATGCGATTACGGCCAAGTTCCTCGATGATATCAAGAACATGGGTTATAAAATGGCTTACCGTGGAGGTTTGTCGTTCAACCTTTACGACGTAGTGATCCCTGAAGATAAAGCCGAAATGGTTCAGGAGGGATACAACGAGGTCGAAGAGGTTATGAATAACTACAACATGGGTTTCATTACCAATAACGAACGTTACAACCAGGTAATTGATACATGGACCCACGTAAATGCCAAGCTGACCCAGTCGGTAATGAAAACGTTGAGTACCGACCGTCAGGGATTCAACTCAGTGTATATGATGTTGGATTCAGGAGCCCGTGGTTCGAAAGAACAGATCCGCCAGCTTTGCGGTATGCGTGGTTTGATGGCCAAGCCTCAGAAATCTGGTGCTACCACTTCGCAGATTATCGAAAACCCGATTCTTTCGAACTTTAAAGAAGGGTTGTCGGTTTTGGAATACTTTATTTCAACCCACGGTGCCCGTAAGGGTTTGGCCGATACCGCATTGAAAACTGCTGACGCAGGTTATCTGACCCGTCGTCTGGTCGACGTGGCACAGGATGTGATTATTACCGAAAAGGACTGCGGAACCCTTCGTGGTTTGGTGGCTACGGCCGTGAAGAAAAACGAAGAAGTGGTTGCTTCTTTGTACGACCGGATTCTTGGCCGTTGTTCGGTACACGATATCTATCATCCGCTGACCGGCGAACTGCTGGTTCGTTCGGGTGATGAAATCTCTGAAGATATTGCTTCAAAGATTGAGAGTTCACCCATCGAACGTGTTGAAATACGTTCGGTATTGACCTGCGAATCAACCATCGGTGTTTGTGCAAAATGTTACGGACGTAACCTTGCCACCGCCCGGATGATCCAGCGTGGTGAAGCAGTGGGCGTAATCGCCGCTCAGTCTATCGGTGAACCTGGTACTCAGCTTACACTCCGTACCTTCCACGTGGGTGGTATTGCCGGTAACATTTCAACCCAATCGACCATTACTTCGCGCTATGAAGGAGTGGTTGAAATTGAAGAACTCCGTTCGGTTGAATACGAACAGGAAGGTGGCGATAAGGTTGATGTCGTTGTAAGCCGTTTGACCGAACTTCGGATCATTGATAAAAATACCGGAATTACGGTTTCAACCCACAATATTCCTTACGGATCGAAACTGTTTGTGAAAAATGGACAGGAGATTCAGAAAGGTCAGCTTATTTGCGAATGGGATCCTTACAACGGGGTTATCATTACCGAATATGTGGGTACGGTTGAGTTCGAAAACCTGATCGAAGGTATTACCTTCCGTGAAGAGTCCGACGAACAGACCGGATATACCGAAAAAGTGATTATTGAGACCCGTGACAAAACGAAGAACCCGACGTTAAAGATTGTCAATGCGGCTGGTGAAACCATCCGTTCATACAATATGCCGGTAGGTGGTCACATTTCGGTTGAGAATGGTCAAAAGGTTATTGGTGGCGACATTTTGGTGAAGATTCCTCGTGCATCGGGTAAGGCAGGTGACATCACCGGTGGTTTGCCTCGTGTAACCGAGTTATTCGAAGCCCGTAACCCGTCGAACCCGGCCGTCGTTTCTGAAATCGATGGCGAAGTTTCGCTCGGGAAAATCAAACGTGGTAACCGTGAAATCATTGTTACTTCGCGCGGTGGAGATGTGAAGAAATACCTGGTACCACTGTCACGTCAGATCCTTGTTCAGGAAAACGACTATATCCGTGCCGGTACACCGCTTTCCGACGGAGCCATCACTCCGGGCGATATCCTTGCCATCAAAGGTCCTACCGCTGTTCAGGAATACATTGTTGACGAAGTTCAGGATGTGTACCGTATGCAGGGTGTGAAAATCAACGACAAACACTTCGAAGTAATTGTTCGTCAGATGATGCGCAAGGTTGAAATTGATGACCCGGGAGATACCCGCTTCCTCGAAAAACAGGTGGTCGACAAACTCGATTTCATTGCTGAAAACGATTGGATTTTCGGAAAGAAAGTGGTAACCGATCGTGGTGATAGCGATTCTTTTCGTGAAGGTCAGATTGTAACAGCCCGTCGTTTGCGTGATGAAAATTCACAGTTGCGCCGTAAAGACCGTAAAACGGTCGAAGCCCGCGATGCGGTGCCCGCCACTTCGAGTCAGATTCTGCAAGGGATTACCAGAGCCGCTCTGCAAACCAAGAGCTGGATGTCGGCAGCTTCTTTCCAGGAAACCACCAAAGTGTTGAACGAAGCCGCTATCAATGGTAAAATCGACGACCTGAACGGGTTGAAGGAAAATGTAATCTGCGGTCACCTGATTCCAGCCGGAACGGGTATCAAAGAGTTCAAAAACCTGGTGGTAGGATCGAAAGATGAATACGACCGGTTGGTTGACCAGCGCAATTATGATTTTGAAAACGAAGACGAATAGTCAGTATGGAAGATAAAAATCAGAATACAAATCAATTGAATATCGAGTTGAATGAAGATGTAGCTCAGGGGATTTATTCCAACCTGGCTATTATTACCCATTCGACATCCGAATTTATCATCGATTTTGTACGGGTAATGCCTGGCGTTCCAAAAGCTGGGGTTAAATCGAGGATCATTTTGACACCGGAACATGCCAAACGGTTATTGTTCGCGCTGCAGGACAATTTGAAGAAATTCGAACAGCAGTGTGGCCCGATCAAAATGGTACAGGGTAATGACCCGCAAATGCCTCCAATGAACTTTGGAGGAGGGAACATACCTCTTGCATAGCGTAATTCTTTGACTAAATATAAAAAGGCTTCTCGTTGGGAAGCCTTTTTTGTAAACTGCCTCAAAATGGGGTTTCCGATTATCCCAGATTAAGCTTTAGAATTTACAATTAGTATAAACAATTGTGAATTTTACTTTTATGTAATATTTTTCTATTGCTAAGGGTTAGAAACTATTTGATTATCAATAGTCATATTTACTATTGCTTAATTTGGGATTATATGTTTAGAAAAGAAGAGGCTTGAAATTGTTAACCTCAAGCCTCTTCGTACGCTTGTTATGAACCTATTTCGGTATAAAGAGGCATATTTTAATAAATGCTTCCTTGACTCATCGTGAAGGTAGCACCTACCGCAACATTAAAACTACCGGTAGAACTGATGTCAATATTTGCATTATTAATGGTTAATGATCCTGACTGAACCGAAACATTGCAATTCTGTATGGTTGTGCCGTCGCTTAACGTAGCCGATGCACTTTGCTGAACAATCATATCCAGTGTAGAATTGGTATGAGGAGTGTGAATCGTTGCTCCCGATGCTGTAAAACTTGAACCGCTTCCAGTAACTACAATATCTGTTTCAGATGGAATAATCAGTTCGCTTGAAAGTTGGAATGCCGCCCCACTTTGAATGGTCAATCCCCGGTAGATTCTTATGCTACTGGCCCATGAAGTGTTCTGGCTGATTGTTATTGGCGTGGATGAATAAGTAGTTTCGGTTACAAATCTTCTGGCATTGGATTGAGAGAGCGCTTTATGCATATCTGCAATTTCTTCGGGGCTTAAAAAATTGCCGTAACCATCGTGATTGTGCATCCTTAAGTGCTGATCACATTCTCCATTAGGTTTATCGATATCCCCCAAATCAAGATTGTGTACCAATTCATGGGCTTCAACCCTTCCTGCATTTAACCAGCTATAAACTGTGCTTTGACTGGGATATCCCCAATAACTGTTTCCAACAACACAGTTCATCATCCAGTAGTATTTAGTATAACTGCATCGCATGTGAACATTTTGAGCATCGTTAAAACTGTAAAATGAGGGACGATAAGTGCAAGATGTATTTGGTATATTATTGGTTGTAGGGCAATTTTGATTTATTACAATGTTTTGATAGGATGTTTGGTCTTCGGTATAAAACATGTTTATTGCCGGATAAGCGCTATTTTGGACAATTGAATCATTAAGGGTGACCAAGTTGCTTGGCAGTACAGAACAACCACCACCTCCATTGTTCCAAGCAGTAGAATTATTAATATACATGACATTGTATACAAAACGGATTTTTGAATCATTAATTACACCAGATGATCCATCATAGCATATAGTGTCATAATCTGAAGTGATATTTGCCATGAAATAGTTCGAATTGTTTATTTTGTCATTGATGTATTGCTGATGGGCTGAATTATTTGATTGAAAGCCACCGGTTCCGTCATTTTTCCGCAAAAAAATCATATTTACGCGAACGTATTTAATTGGCTCATTGCTAATATCATAATAATTTAATAAATCGGTTGTTGTTGATTTGAGGCTCGATACAGTTTCATCAATATCCTGAAATACCTGGCACAATAGGTTGTTGCAGATTAGAACTGTTAGAATGGATAATATATATTTTTTCATTGGATAACGATTTTATAATTTTTCTGTGAAAGGTTTTTACCAGTGAAAGTAGCTACCACGATGTAGCTTCCTTTTGAGAGTGTGTTAGCTTCAATTTCGAGGTTATTGCATTGATCGCTTTCCATATATTCTGTTAGTCGTTTTCTCCCCTGAATATCAAAAACCTCAATGGCCGATAATTGAGTATCACTATTATTTTCAATTACAATTGCTTTCTTCCCTGAAGCATACCGGCAGGTAATGCCGCCGGTTGTTGTTTCATCGGTGCCTGTAAAGTCTGAATATTTGATAAAGAACAGGTTTACGGAATCTTTTGAAATTAGAGGAGATGCATAATGGCAAAAATTGCTTTTATCTATTGTCATCCGAGAAGTGTCGTTTAAGAGGGTGTAATCGTTTGGCCAGTTGCCGCAACAATGCACGTCGCCTAATAAACTGGTAGGTGGGTTCCAGCTATAGAGGAATAAGTTACAATATGACCATCCCTTTTGGGCCACATAGTTTTTCATCTCTCCTTGGTCCCAGGTTATGGTAACGGGCCAGTTTCTGGCAATCATTCCGAGTTCATACCAATCATATAATTTTGAAAGGCTGATGAATTGTTTTTTTGAAATGAAAGTGGGTATTTGATCAAAATCAAAATAACAGGCATCAAAAGCCGCATCGGTAAAAAATACTTCAAAGATGGTATCTATTGGCTGGTTTAGCAGGTTTACTTCCCCAAGCTGTTCGTCAATCCAAAACGTAGCAGAAGAAGCTTCCCCAAAATAAACCGTATCCCTGTTCCCTGCCGCATCCTCAAAGTAAAGAGGGAAGCAGTACTCCTGCCCAAAGTTGAACAATGGTAGCAAGAGCAGGTAAATGAGTAATTTATGTGTTTTCATCATTGTAATTTATTTCGTTAAAATCATCTTTTTCGTATCCACCTCTTTGCCGTCGGCAATAAGGGTGTAAAGGTACATGCCCGCATTGAGCCCCGATCCTTCAATAGTTACTGTTGTATTGCCCCTGTCAGCGATGGCGTACGATTTTATTTGTGCCCCCTGCATGGTGTAAATGTATAACGTGGCACGTGAAATTGCTGATGGGAGATACATCTTTATGGTAGTGCTTGTATTGAATGGATTGGGAATGTTCTGCTCCAGAGAAGCTGTTTCTGTAGTATTTGTAACATTACTGCCGGAAATCGTTGCTGATTTTTCGGTAGAATTATTTTTAATTGAGGCAATTTCAGATTTGAGAGATTCAATGGTGGTTTGCTGTTCTTTTATGGCCTCAACTAGGTAAGGAACAAGGCGGCTGTAAAGGATGCCATACACATCGGCAGAGTCGTCGTAAACCACCACTTCGGGTATTACGTTGTTTACATCCTGGGCTAGAAATCCGATCTGGTTTTTTCGCTCCTTTTCAAATTTTTCTTTGGTTTTTTCATCTTTGACCAGCGAATCGGTGTAAGCAAATTCCTTTTTTACATCGTATTTAACTCCCTGAAGTTTAAGAATTAGCTCCAAAGGGCTTTCAAGATTTCTTACATTCTCTTTTTGCCTTGCATCCGATGTCTCAACCGAACCATAATTGCAGTAGATATGGGTAAAAGCATTACTTGCTTTTCCTAAGTTGCCTGCATTGTTTGTCGATGGGTATAGGGTTAATCCACTATTGCAATTAGAGCCTGAACCATTAATAATGAACCCGGGATAACTGCCATGGTAAATATAAATGTTATCCCCCATTGTAACTTTATAACCCGATTGAATTGAGGTAGCTAGTCCTACATATCCGGATGAATTAGCTGTAACCTGGGCATGAATGATGTTGGAGACCAGCAATAAAAGGAATAAAGAAAAGATGGTTAAGATAGTTTGTTTGTTTGTTTGTTTGTTTGTTTGTTGCGCTTTTCAGAGAGTATAAAAATAAATTTTTCATGAGATTAATAATTAATTCTATCACTTATTTATTCCGGTTTTAAGCAAAAGGTTACCTTTTTTTTATGTTTTTTTGCAATAATGTCGAATAAATGAAAATTTACTGAATGTTGTTTTTAAAACAATTGTATATCTCGTGTATGCGAAGTATATTTGTTTAAAAAAAGATGAGTTCAATTGCATTAACTAACAAGAAGAGAAAGAATATTGACTTGACGGATGATACTTTCCGTGCATTGTCTGTTTTGGCTTCTGCCAATGGAATGAATCTCAAAGCGTACATTGAATCCATTTTAAATGATGAAGCTAAAATGCTTAATGAAGAGATTATCTACCGTGAATTTCTGAATGATCCTGAAAGTCAGGAGTTTGTTTCTTCCGAAGAAAAGGCGTCGTTTGAGAAATGGTTGGGGGTATGAGAATAGAATATTCCAAACAATTTGTAAAAGCAGCCTACAAACTTTCGGGCAAGTACAAATTATCCCTGCAAAGAGTCATTTCAGAAGTGATACAGGCAAAAGATGTGGATGGTATATCCAACTGTATCAAAATGGTAGGTTTTCAAAACTCCTATCGAATAAAGATGAGCGATTACCGGCTCCTTTTTATTTTTAAGGTTGTCGATCAGGTTGTCCTGTTTGAACTTCTGTTATCACGAGGCGAAGTATATCGGAAGGAAAATGAAATGAATTTGAGGAAGAAAGAAAAAGAGTAATATTCTTTTTTCGTAGCGGTTCAGCCATTTAATTATTCGAAATACAACTCCCCCAAAACTTTAAACCAACAAAAAAGATGCAGCTTAATCCTTTAATCTTTTGTCTATTTTTTTGTTGCAAGTTCATTTCGAAGCGATTCTGCCTCCGTTCTTCTGACTTCGGTCTCCGGTCTCCGTTCTTCTGACTTTTTTTACTTTTTACTTTTTTCTTTTCAGTGTTAACCACGGAGTGGCCAAATGTGAATAACCCCGAATGATGCTTACGGAACCGGGGGTAACGAATGCCTCAGAAGCCCCAACTCCGAAGGTGTTGTATTAACCGTTGGCAACAGTGTACGGTATATTCCTTCTCTTCTAAACAGTATCACTGATTATGGTTTTGACCATATAAAATATTAACACAAAATAGTCTCAACGCTGGCTTTTTTAACTTGATATCAAAAAAAGTTAAAATAAACATAAAATAGTTGTTTTTTAAGGGTAACCTTTTGCCTGTTTTTGGAATTAATAGATGAGAATAATGATTATTTCCCTTATAACAATGCATCCTCGGGACAAACACATATAAGACATTTAAAAGGATGGTATGGTAACCCCCGGTGTAGTTTAGCAATATGGTAAAATAATATAATTAAACTTCACGATGAAAAAACTATTGATCAAACAAAAGAACAGATGCCTGATAGTCAAATCCAGTGATATCCTTTTTTGTAATTCATCCAGTAATTATACAATTGTTCATTTGCAGGACAAGAATCCACTAACGATCTCTAAATGCCTTACCAAAGTTGAAGAGAGGTTAACTGAAGAGGACAAAATGCAGATCTTGGTTCTATTACGGTATATACATTCTAAAATTAGAAATTTAAGTGACTTAAAATAAGGTAGAAATAAAAAATGAAAAAATCATTTGTTACATCGTTTGTAAGCATATTGTTCGTGCTTCCGGTTATAGTTAATGCACAGTTTGGA
>Ga0116170_10003167_pt1 | contig 15487 bp, 16 predicted proteins | sample AD_JPNHW1_MetaG_FD_89797 | JGI IMG/M metagenome (GOLD analysis project Ga0116170, IMG submission 89797) | Active sludge microbial communities of municipal wastewater-treating anaerobic digesters from Japan - AD_JPNHW1_MetaG | ecosystem: Engineered > Bioreactor > Anaerobic > Digestate | place...
AGCAAACAGGGAAACATCACCATACAGGATTTCGTTCATCAGTTGGTGTTGTTCTCCGGCAAAAGTTACTCCGTTACTTTTCAAAACGCGTTCAACCTGCCTCCCAATCGGGAAAAAATGAACGCACCCTTTTCCAAAGAGATCATCGTAATGGCTGATCACATGGGCCATGGAAAATTTGGAAGCGTTGGAATTAAAGCCCCCACACAACCCCTGATTTGTGCCCACTACAATAACCAGCACATTTTCGATTTCGGGCTGAATGAAATAAGGAATATCTGAACTCTCCTCCAGGCTCAAGCTCTGAACAATTTCCCTCATCTTTTTATCGTAAGGAGCAATTTGAAGAATACGATCCTGCGCCTTTTTTAACTTGGCCGCAGAAACCATCTTCATTGCACTGGTTACCTGACGGGTATTCTTGATTGATGCAATTCGCTTCCTTATCTCCTTTAACTTTGCCATTCGCTATCAGTGCTTGTATTGAATTGAAAGTTCGTTTGCCAAATCGGTCAGGATTTTCCGGATATCGTCGGTCAGGTTCCCAGCCTTTAACTCGGACAGAACAGCCGGATGATTCAACTCCAGTCGCTCGATATATTCCTGTTCAAATTTAGCCAGCTTATCGAGAGGCACCTGGCTCAGCAAATCTTCAACGCCACAGAAAATAATGGCGATCTGATGTTCAACTTTCACCGGCTTATATTGATTCTGTTTCAGAATTTCGGTATTCCTTGCCCCCTTTGAGAGAGCTCTTTTAGTGGTCGGATCAAGGTCGGAACTGAACTTTGAGAAAGCTTCCAATTCGCGGTACTGAGCCTGGTCGAGCTTAAGCGTACCGGCAATTTTTTTCATCGCCTTGATTTGGGCATTTCCACCAACCCTCGATACCGAAATTCCCACATTAATAGCCGGACGGATCCCTGCATTGAACAAGTCTGATTCAAGGAAAATCTGTCCGTCGGTAATCGAAATTACATTGGTTGGAATGTAGGCTGAAATATCCCCGGCCTGAGTTTCAATGATCGGCAAAGCAGTAAGTGAACCTCCACCTTTCACCTTCCCTTTTAAACAGTCTGGTAAATCGTTCATCTGGGAAGCAATCACATCTGATTCAATAATTTTTGCGGCTCTCTCCAGTAAACGGGAGTGCAGGTAAAAGACATCACCCGGATAAGCTTCACGCCCTGGTGGACGCCTCAGCAACAACGAAACTTCACGGTACGAAACAGCCTGTTTCGAAAGGTCATCGTATATAATGAGGGCATGACGGCCTGTATCGCGGAAATATTCTCCCAGCGATGCTCCTGCATAAGGAGCATAAAACTGCAATGCAGCAGGATCGGAAGCAGTAGCCGAAACAATGGTTGTATATTCCATTGCCCCGTAGCGTTCGAGGATGTGGGCAATACTCACCACCGTTGAAGCTTTCTGCCCAATGGCTACATAGATACAATAAACCGGATTCCCTTTTTCAAAATTATCTTTCTGATTAATAATGGTATCGATCGCGATGGCTGTTTTTCCGGTCTGACGGTCACCAATAATTAATTCGCGCTGACCGCGGCCAATCGGGATCATGGCATCAATTGCCTTAATACCTGTTTGCAGAGGCTCCTTTACCTTTTGCCGGAATACAACCCCGGGAGCTTTCCGCTCAAGCGGCATTTCGTAACGCTCGCCTGCAATGGGGCCTTTCCCGTCGATAGGTTCTCCCAGCGTATTGATTACCCTGCCCAATACTCCGTCTCCTGCCATAATGGAAGCAATACGGTTTTTTCGTTTTACCGTGCTGCCTTCGCGAATTCCTTCCGAAGATCCGAGCAAAACTGCACCCACATTATCTTCTTCAAGGTTTAACACGATGCCGGTTACGCCGTTCGAAAACTCGATCATCTCATTTGCTTCAACATTTGACAAGCCCCAAATACGGGCAATGCCATCGCCAATTTCCAAAACGGTTCCTACCTCCTCCATCGATGGAGTGGAATCGAAACGTTGAAGTTGTTCTTTCAATATGGCCGAAATTTCGGCTGGTCGGATATCTGCCATCCTGCTTTTTATTTTAACTGTAATTGTTTTTTGAATGATGAAAGCTTTGAAGCAACACTCGCATCGTATTGCTCGCCATCAATTGTAAAGATAAACCCACCGATCAAATCGGGGTCTACGCTCGTTATCAGTTCAATGGTTGTGTTTGTTTTTTGCTCAAATTTCGATTTGATCCGACGAACCAGTTCACTGTTCAATTCATAAGCCGAAGTTAATTCAGCCGTTACCACACCTTCCATTTTACGGATCATATCAATGCAATTCCGACAAATGTCAGTCAGGTAACTTTCCCGGTACTTGGAAAGGATCAGGCGAATGAATTTCATGGTCAATGGATGAAATTCTGAAGAAAACAATTTGTCAACCACCTCTGTTTTAACCTTCAGGTTTGATTCCGGACTGTTGATCAAATCATAAAATCCTTTATAGCTGGTCAAAGAGGCATAAAGAATCCTGACATCATGATCGACTTCTTTCAAAATTTCCTTTTCAATGGCCAATTCTACAAGGGCTTTTGCATACCGAACGGTTACTCTGTTCCTGTCCATCTAAATTAATTTAGCTCAACTTCCTTCATCAACTCCTCGACCAATTTCTCATGCCGTGCTTTATCTTCCATATCCACATGCACAATTTTGGTTGCGATTTCGATAGAGAGTGCAGCAATCTGATTTTTCATTTCCACGAGGGATGCGTCTCTTTCCCGCAGGATCTCCTTCCGGGCTTCTTCCATAATTTTATTGACCTCAACCTGAGCTTTTTCCCTGGCAGAAGCAACAATTTTATCCCGCTGTTCAATCCCTTCTTTCACAATTTGTTCTTTCTCGTTTTTGGCTGCCAAAACAATCGAAAGCTGTTCTTCTTTCAGATTTTTAAGCAACTTCTCGGCCTCGCTGGCTTCGAGTAACGATTTTGCGATTGATTGTTCCCTGTTTTCCAATGCCTTAAGCAATGGTTTCCAGGCAAATTTACCAAGCAGGTAAATTAATATGCCGAAAATAAGGGTCGTCCAAATAATCGATCCAAGATGTGGTATCAGAAACATAGTCCCAATTTTTAAATGAATGTATTAACTAACCCAAAGGGATCAGTGATCTAAACCAAAGCGCTCAAATTAGGCCATCACGGTCAACAAAACGCACAAAATAATTGCAAGGAATGCAACTCCTTCAATAAAAACCGAAGCCAAAATCATATTGGAGCGGATATCAGCCATGGCCTCTGGCTGACGTGCGATTGCCTCCATAGCTCCGCCGCCAATCTGGCCAATTCCGATACCGGCACCTAAAGCTGCGATTCCTGCGCCAATTCCTGCGCCCAATTTACCTAAGGCCAATTCGGCCAAAATGATTAACGATGTCATAAGCAATATTTTTAGTTACTTTTTATGTTTTGTTTCTTCTCCGGCCATGCCAAAATACATCGCCGACAACAGCGTAAATATATAGGCCTGGATAAATGAAATCAGAAGGTCGACCACTAACATGAAAAGCGAAAAGGATACGGAGATCAAAGAGGTTCCTGCACCTACAAATGGGTTAAATAAAAACGACATCAAAAAGATGAGTGCAATCAATACAGAAACAATCATGTGACCAGCAAACATGTTCGCAAACAATCGGACCATCAGGATGATGGGTTTGGTAAAAATCCCCAGAAATTCGATGAACGGAATCAATGGGATGGGCACCTTCATAAACCATGGCACTTCGGGATTTACAATGTCGAGCCAATATTGTTTACGGCTGCTTGCCATGGTAATAACAAACGTAAAAACAGCAAACACCATTGTAATGGCAACATTCCCAGTAATATTAAATCCCAGCGGGATTAAGAGTCCTATCAGATTACAAACCAGTATCAAAAAGAATAGGGAAAGTAAATAGGACATATATTTTTTATATTTCTCGCCACCGATAAACGGTACAGCAATATCGTCACGTACAAAAGCAACAACCGGTTCAACAAGGTTCTGAAGCCCTTTGGGTGCCGACATCGGATTGGCAGATGAACGCCGGGCAACCGGAATGACGACCAGGAGCAATAGCACCGCCGCAATGATAAGACCCAGAACCGTCTTGGTAATCGATAAATCAAGAGGGGCAACTTCGGACCCGTCGGGCATTACCTCTACGATTTTTGTATCGCTGGGCTCGCGTACAATTTTAAAAGGGAACCCTGCTTCCGGATGCAAAAGCTTGGTTGACCAAAAGAAATGCCAGCCCGAATGTTCACTATACAATATTACTGGTAAGGGTATGGCGGCATGTGTATCGCCTGCCGAGAAGAAGTACCATTCGTGAGAGTCGTTCACATGGTCGAAAATAAAATCAACTATATTGAAACTTTCATGCTCTTGATGAGTTGAATCAGGCAATGCCTCCGTTCCAGCAGAAAAGAGTGGCTGAAAAGACATTAAGAAAATAAACAGGAACAAATATTTTATCCTTTTCATACGTTTCAAAATAGTGTCTTAAAATTAATGATTTTATGGATAAAATGGTAGCTACCGAACAAAATTGCGTTTTCAAGGGTGCAAATTAAAACTCAATTAATAAACCATTCGGCAAAAATACAAGAACAGCTCCCAATCAGGTACTTACAAATCAGGTGATAGAATTACGACTTCGATTCGTTGATCAGGTTCATTACCGAACGAACTTCATAAATGGCATAAGCGACATAAAGAATCAGATATACAATAAGAAAAATAACGGCATTTTCTTCGTCGATTACAATATACAAGACCCCGAAAATGATATAGATAAACATTTTTATCAGGGAGAGGATCATAAACTTGAAGCTAAAGCTGGAGATATCTTTCTGCGAAATCTGAAGCATAAATTTATGAAGAACGAGAGTTGAGATGTAATAAAACAGTAATACAAACGGCAGAATGAGTAGAAAATACTTTTTCAAAACAGTAAGAAAAAGGATTGTTCCCAATATTAAAATCAGGAAAGTATACAATGTGAGCCCCTTAATGAATTTGAAGAAGTTACTTTTCATGACACTAAAGATAAGTCTTTATAAATAACTATCAAAAAAAAGCAAAACACCTCGTTGGTGCTATTCTCTCTGTATTTTATTCATCTTACAGTTGCCTGAGAAAACGGCCCCGGGTTCAATCATTAATTGCCCAGTTACCATATCACCTGAAAATAGAGCGGTCGATTTAAGGGAAAGAAGTTCTTCCACCAGAATTTTCCCTTTTATTTCCCCCTCAATTTCGGCTGATTTGCATTGGACATCTCCCTCAATTTTTCCATTCGGTCCAATAAGAAGCCGCCCTTTTGTATTCATGTTTCCAAGCAAAATTCCATCTATACGGATATCTGACTCTGTAATAATGTCTCCGGTAACATTGGTCGTGGAAGAAATCAGATTAACTGCCCCGAGATTATTTTCAACTAACTTTGCCATATACATAATATTAAGGTTAGCAAATTTAATAAAATCCGCATATCATCTCACCAGAAATGCAAATTTCATTTCGCTACATGGGCATCAATAAAACAAAAAAAATCCTGCGACAACAGGATTTATCAAAAAAATTCAGAAATTTTTTATGCAGTAACCGCTTTTTCTATTGCCAGTTTACCTCTGTAATATCCACACTCAGGACATACAGTGTGATATCTGACCGACGCACCACAATTGGAGCAGGAAGCAATCGTTGCAGGTATTGCTTTATCGTGGGTTCTGCGTTTATCTCTTCTGGTACTCGAATGTTTATGCTTTGGATGTGCCATTTCTAGTATACTTTATTTGTTATCTAATATTTTCTTTAATTCATTCCATCTTTCATCTACCGGTTCCTCAACTTCCCCGGAGCTTTCTTCAACCAAATACTCTTCCAACTTCTTTAGCATCTCAGGGTCACAGGTGCTTTGCCCCATTTCATCCATCGGATGAACCCGTTTGATTGGAAGCCCTAAAATTACAAGTTCATAAAGATACTGCGCCACGTTAATCTGGTAATCATCGTACGAAATGATGATTATTTCATCCCCATCGTCCTCTTCTTCTTGCCCAAATTTCACAAACAATTTACTCTTGCTGTTCACCTTTTGGCTGTAATAATCGAGGCAACGATCACACAACAATTCAACAGTACCTTTTACAGAAAGTTCCAGAATCATCAACGTAGTTTGCCTGGTAAGTAAAACCTTCGCTTTCAACGATCCCTTTTTAACCTCACTGTTCTCGAACTCTTCAAAGAACTTGTCATCTAATTCAAAATCGAACCGATGAACTCCTTCCTTCAGCCCTTTATAAGCAATTTCATATTTTGAAAGATATTTCACTGCCGTTTAAAAAGTTTTGCAAAAGTATAAAAAATAAACAAACAGATAAATATTTGTGATTTATTTTAAAAAACAGCTACTTTTTATTTTTGCCTTTCAATTTTAAAAAATAGATGAAAGAGACGACCGAACCGATCAGCAACAATGTAATGAACGACACAATTACCACCATCGCCACAAATTTTCCATGAGTAACATCTCCATGTAATCCTTTGGCAAATAGAATAGTAAAAGCAAAAACATCACAAAAAGCGATAATTACTATGGACACAATATTTAATAGTAACAGTGACCGGATATTAACCTGAGCAAAATTTTTTTTCATTTACCGACTATTAATTTTTCTTTTTCAACACAATTCTGAAAACGGTTGCTTTATACGGATCCGACGATTTAAGGTAGATTTTCCCTCCATGGAAAATCTCAATGATTCGTTTCGATAGCGAAAGACCTAATCCCCACCCTCTTTTTTTGGTTGTATAACCAGGTTGAAAAATGGTCTTCCATTTCGACTTTGGAATGCCTTTCCCATTATCGGTCACATCAATGATCACCTCTTTCCCTGTCTCGGTTACATCAACCGAAATTACACCAGACTGGTTTTCAATGGCATCAACTGAATTTCTGACCAAATTTTCGATAACCCAACTAAATAAAGATGAAGACAATGGGATAAATAATTCGGTTGATTCATCGAACGAATAGCGAAGTTCGATTTTCTTTGAGATTCTTGTTTTAAGATAAGAAATTGACTGTAAAAGAACGCGATACAAGTTCTCAGGATAAAGCTCGGGATTTGAGCCAATCTTGGAGAAACGCTCCGCAATCTTTTCGAGCCTCTCTGTATCAACCGCCAGTTCGGATACGATCTTGGAATCGGTATTTTCCTCTTTTAAAATTTCAACCCAGGCCATCAACGATGAGATCGGGGTGCCCAACTGATGGGCTGTTTCTTTCGCCATACCAATCCACACCAGATTTTGCTCGGATTTCCGGGCCGAACTGAAAGCAACATACGCCACAAAAATAAACAAGAATATGACCATTAACTGGAAAACAGGATAATACTTCAATTTGACCAGCAATGAAGACTCCTTATAATAAAGATATTGCTCTATACCATCGCCCAAAGGGATCACAATGGGTTCCTGATGGGCTTTCATCTTTTCAAGCATGTTTTTCAACACTTTATCTTTATTTTTGGGAGTATATTCAATGTTTTTATCCGTCACGATCTCCCCTTTCTGGTTAACCACAATAATCGGCACCGTTGTATTGGTTGTTGTTACCTGATTAAGTAAAAGGTATACTTCACTACCCAAATTCTGTGGTGCAACCAGTAGTTTTAACGCTTCCGCCAAATGTTCTACTTTGATCCTTTCTTCCTTCGAAACCTCGCTTACCAGCCTGTTGGTATAAAGCAAGGAGCTTATTCCAATGAGAATGGCAATAAAAAAGATGATCTGCTTCCAGCGCCGCTTCTTAAAATAAATATCCACGTTTTCTTCTTTTAATTGAGTTCTACAACAAAAACCAACTAGTAATAAGACAATTGTCTCGCAAAAAACTACGATTTTAAATATTTTTTGATTGTTTCGGCAATACCTTCTGCATCGTAACCGCATTCACGATAGAGTTCTTCGGGTTTCCCTTGTTCAACAAAATAATCTTTCACTCCCAACGAATCAATTTTCACGCAGTAGTTATTCCGATTCGCAAATTCGGTTACGGCACTTCCCATTCCTCCATTAATCACACCATCTTCTACCGTTATAATTGTTTTGAATGTTGAACAAGCCTCATGCAGCAACGATTCATCGAGCGGTTTAAGGAACCGGAGATCGTAATGGGCAACGGCAATCGAACCTTTTAACTGTTCGATTGCTTCGGAAACAAAATTTCCGGGATGACCAATCGATATCACTGCCACGTCGGTACCATCTCTCAGCTTTCTTCCTTTCCCAATTTCCAACAGTTCAAATTTGGTGTGCCACTTCTTCATTACACCTCTTCCCCTTGGATAGCGAATCACAAATGGCCCCGGCAGAACTTCCTGTGCCGTGTACATCATATTCCGAAGTTCCTGTTCATTCATTGGCGAAGCAATGGTAAGATTGGGAATACAACGCAAAAAAGCCAAATCGAAAACGCCATGATGGGTAGCTCCATCGGCTCCAACCAGCCCACCTCTGTCGAGGCAAAAAATCACTTTCTCGTTTTGGATAGCCGAATCATGGATTATTTGATCGTACGCACGCTGTGCAAACGAAGAGTAAATATTACAAAACGGAATTAATCCGGCAGCTGCCAGCCCGGCAGCAAAAGTAGCGGCATGTTGTTCGGCTATTCCCACATCGAACACCCGATCGGGCATCTCTTTCTGCATAATATTCAAGGAACACCCCGAAAGCATGGCGGGCGTTATTCCAACAATCTTTGGATTCGAACGGGCCAGCTCAAGAATTGTTTCACCAAATACATCCTGATAAAGAGGGGGTTCATCTCCATTGGTCGTTACAACTTGTTCACCTGTCAATTTATCAAACTTTCCGGGAGCATGAAAACGTGTTTGATCATTTTCGGCAGGGGTATAACCTTTCCCTTTTACGGTGATGACATGAAGCAATTTGGGACCCTTTATTTTTTTCAACCGCTGGAAAAGCCGAACTAAATGCTCCACATTATGACCATCGACCGGGCCAAAATACCGAATATTTAATGTTTCGAACAGATTGCTTTCCTTAAAGAAAAACGATTTGGTTGAATTCTCAATTTTCTGAACAGCAGCCCGGGTTTTGTGCCCAAACCATTTGAAATGACCAAGAGAATCCCAAATACGGTTTCGCAATTTATTGTAAGTGTCTGAAGTAGAAATCCTCGTGAGATAATTATTCATTGCTCCCACATTGGGGTCAATCGCCATATTATTATCGTTGAGAATAATAAGTATGTCCGAATTGGTAACGCTCACGTTATTCAGTGCTTCAAAAGCAATACCCCCGGTTAAAGCCCCATCACCAAGTATTGCCACCACTTTTTTCCCATCTCCCTGGATTTTTGAAGCAACAGCTATTCCAAGGGCTGCAGATATGGAGGTTGAAGAATGACCAGCCCCAAATGAATCGTAAACACTTTCTTTGGGATTTGGAAAACCACTAATCCCCTTATATTTTCTGTTTGTCTTAAATAATTCCCGCCGTCCGGTCAACACTTTATGGGCATAAGCCTGATGCCCCACATCCCAAACTAACGCATCGTATGGAGTATCAAAAACATAATGCAACGCCACCGTCAATTCAACAACTCCCAAACTGGATCCAAAATGTCCAGGATTTTTCGATAGTTCATCGATAAGAAAACATCGCAACTCCTGACAAACATTTTTCAACTCACCAACTGGGAGTTTCCTTAAATCGGAAGGAGAATCGATTTGTTCTAACAATTTAAACTTTGGTTCTGCCATTTCTAAAAATCTATCGAGACGCTAAGATACAATTTAGCACGGTTCTTTGTTTACCACCCACTGCAGAAGAATGCCAAAATTAAGTCGATCCTCGCCCTTGAGTGGTTAGACAATTTATTTTACTATTTTTACTCTCAAAGAAATAATTGTTAACGCAATTTAATCTCAAAATCACAAAATAATATTGAATAAATTAAGGTTATAACGTTTGTACTGAAAAATCATTTTACTCATTTGAAAAATAATTGACCATGTATATGAAAAAAACAGAGAAAATAATAACATCTTCATTTATTGTTTTGTTCGTTCTGACCTCATGTGTTCCTGTTAAACAATTTTCGGAACTTAAATCAAAAGCAGATACTTATCAGCAAGACAACGAGCAACTGAAAGAAGAGAACCGCAAGTTGACGGTAGAAATGAATGAATTGGACGGGAAAGTTTCTTCCCTTCAAAAGAGATATTTTGATTTGGAAAATGAATACAACAAATTAGCGAAAGCTCAGCAGAATTTTCAGGAGCAGAACGAGGCGTTGCTGAAAGCCCAAAAAGAATATGAATCGCTGATCAGCCAATTAAAAGCGGGCAATTCTGATGAAATATCCAAACTGCTTGAAGAGTTGAAAACCATGCAAACAAACCTTCAGGACCGGGAAAATAAAGTAAAAGCTTCTGAAGAAGAGTTAAAAGCCCAGGAACTGAAAGTGAAAGAGGCTCAGGATTTATACAACCAGCAAAAATCCCGCCTGATAGAATTACAAAGTGCTTTAGACAAACAAAAAGGAGCCATGGATTCCCTGAAAGGAAAACTGAATCAGGCATTAAGAGGTTTTTACGACCAGGGCTTAACGGTTCATGAGAAGAATGGAAAAATCTATGTCTCGTTGGAAGAAAAACTGTTGTTCCAAACGGGCAGTTACAGTGTCGACCCAAAGGGACAGGAAGCGATCAAAAAATTAGGTGAGGTGTTGGCCAATAACAAAGATGTCAACATCACCATTGAAGGGCATACCGACGATGTCCCCCTGAAAGGAAGCGGGCAAATCAAAGATAACTGGGATTTAAGTGTAATGCGGGCTACCGCCGTTGGACGAATCCTTTTATCCAATCAGGCAATCGACCCTAAACGGATTACAACTGCTGGTCGTAGTCAGTACATACCTCTCGATGCGGCCAAGACGCCCGATGCCCGAAAGAAAAACCGACGCACAGAGATTATCCTAACGCCCAATTTGAATGAAGTGCTCCAAATGCTCCAATAACTATCAGCATAAATTAAAAAACCCAGCAAAACTGGGTTTTTTAATTTATAAACATAACTTCCTCTATTTTACCAAATAATTGTACAAATACCCACCCGAACTGCCAACCAGCAAATTAAAACTAGATTGATCGTCGCCAATAAGCCCTACCGCAAATTCGGAATTCCCTTCCATTGGGAAATTTGGCTGAAGCGTTCCTTTTGAATCAAAAAGATAAATTTTCTCAGCTATACCACAGGTTACCCCAATTTTTTTCTCGCTCTTCGAAAACTTGAAAATACCAGGTCGATTGGTTATTGCGTTGTCGATCGTCTGATCAAATAAAACAGTTCCATTGCTTTTTTCAACAAAAATTCGTTTGCCCTGTACAAAAATGTATTCCATTTCATCGTCACCATCGATGTTGTCGGCAACAAAATAATGGGTATCGTCAAACGGACCAGATTCTTCTTTATCATGCTTTCCATCAAAATAGACATGATGGATATTGCCGTTCGAATCGGTAGTTACGAGGCGTGCTTTATGTGAAGAGGTCCGTTTCTCAAAATAAAGCGGATTGTTTGCCGAATGCTGGAAAACATAATCGGTGTGTACCCTGATATTCCCTTTCCGGTCAAAAATATAATCCTTCATCGGATCGGATGCGACGATGTAATCCTTCCCATCGTCGACGAAATGCTGGATTGGTTGTGTCACAACATGATCGGTTTTTGGAGGTTGCCACCCCTCGAGAATTGTGCCGTCGGACTCATATGCATATATTTTTTGGTCTTCAGCAGCAACGAAGAAACGGTAATTCCGGTTCTTCTCGTAATCAAAAACCGATACACCGCTGGTCGCATTCACCTTAAATTTAACCGGATAATTTTTCCTATTCTTTCCATTTTTATCAATAACAAAAAGCTTCTCATTGGTGTTGAATACCAACTCATAATCTCCACTTTTTTTCAGGTCAACCAGATGAATATCACCCAACACCGGTGAGTCGGTATTGATTTGCCAAACAACGCGCCCAATCGAATTAAGAAAAGAGACATTGTTTTTTGAATCGACCAGTACAATCTCATTCTCCTGGGAATCGTAACGATTTTCAATAATCAAAGGCTTTTTAACCACCGCAGAAGAAAGATTGCTTTGCCAAACCGTCTTCGGTTTAACTTTCAACTCCGGGCTATAAAACAGACAGGCATTGTTGTAAACCATACTCCCAGAGGAACTAACCTGCCACACCAAATACTTGAACTTCCCAAAATCGCTGTCATAAGTGATATCATCAGCGATGTCGTTGCTGAAAAAGAGATTTGATTCGTTGAATGCAGCAGATGAATTGCAGAAAAAAGTAAAGTTAGAGTTTGAAGCTAATCCAGATTGGAATTTCACATACTCTTTATCCAAACCAAGAGTTTCGCCTAACACAATAGAACAAACAACCTTCCCCAGTGCATTATAGGAATCGGAGAAAAAGAGATAGTTTTCATAGACTGTATACCAGCATGTTTTCACATTGGGGAAAAGATTACCAAACAAAAACGCCGGCATATTCTCAACCGGGAATCGCCCGATTTGGATTTTTATCTGGTTGTCAATTTTAAATACCTTTTCATATTGGGAAGCCGTTTTTTTGGTCGGCTTAAAATAGGCATCTTGTAAATCTTTCAAACGCTTGAGGGTATAACTTCCGCTCTTCGTTTTAACGGTGAGAACATTATAGGGTCCCGGATTTTCGAGGTCGAAACGAACCGATGAGCGGGCAATCTCTTTATCAAACAGTTCAACAAAAAGTTCTTTCAAATCAAAACCTGTTTTGCCTTGTACTTCTTTTAACTGGTTCAGGGCATTTTGATCGTTTCCATTCTGAAATGCAGAATAGTCCATAAAAAACTTTTCAAGATCGGAGATATAAAAACTCGAAAAGAAATCGACCGAAGAAGGTAATACGCTTTCAATTGTAGAAACACCGGGTTGTTGCTTCAGAAGTACATTGGAAAAAAAGTTTTGTTGAGGATCGGCATTGGAAAAGCCACTCAGAAAGATCTTTCCATCTTTGATTGTTGCATCCAGCTCGGTCCACTCCGAATAATTTTTCAATAAGGAAGCCTTGGCCTTCATTGGATCCGACAAGAGTGAAGAAAAAATTCCATCAGCATTTTTATGGTCGATGAAAATGTTCAGTTCAGACTGATGGTTCATGGTTTTTAAAAGAGAAGTCAATGCAGGATTTTCCGGATGGAAACCCGATTTTAACTTCGTAATAGCATCTTCAACCAATGAAGTCTGAGAACTATACAACAGAAGGTCCTGAAAGAAGGAATAGCTTCGATGAATAGTACCCGACAATTCAAAAACAGGAACCTTGTCAAATTTTCGTTTGTTTACAACAAGGCTATTCTCTTTGGTAAATGCCTCGATGAAATTTTCGGCCAGCCCCTGATCACCAATGTTTAAAGGAACAATTACAAGCGTATTAACTTCGTTGTTAGCGTCAGGGTGCAAGGAAACAATGATCTCCTTTCCTTCAACAACTTTCTTAAAATCGCTGCTTTTTTCGATATTCGAACGCAAAGATTTCAGATTCTGCTGCAAAGAAGCCACTTTCCCTATCTTACCCAGAATGCCCCACCATTCATTTTCATCATTGAGTCGTTGCGTCAGTTTGACAACGTTATTTACTTTGATAAACAAGGGTGAAGAGGATGGTACTGCGTCGAAAGGCGTTACATTTACCCTTTTCCGAGGGGCACATGAGATAAAAACAACAGTACAGATTAATATTCCCAAAATCAACGGAAACAATGCTTTAAATATTCTTCTCAACATCATCGGTCTCATTTTGTTATACGATCGGTTTTCTTCTTCAAAGGTAGTATTTATAAAACAGAACTCGTTCCTGCGAATGGTATTAGTTTAACTAAATTATTCAGCCAAAGAAACAGAAACTGCAATAAAAAAAGAGACTGCTATTGTCTCTTTACTTCGGATGAATCTACTATTTTATAGAGTTTATCGGCTTTTCTAACTTTTTGAGGGACCCTGAAGGAGCAACGAGCCCCTTTGGGTGCCGATTCAACAGTCACCAGGTCAACCCGGATTTCTTCAACGGTTGTTTCCACAACACCCGTTGTTGGTCCAATAATCAACACATGATCGCCTACCTTAAGCTCCAGGGTTTCAATCTTAAATTCTCCCACCTGAAGGTTCGAGAGGTAGTTCAAGTTTCTTCCCAAATAGACTTTCCGTTTGGTTGCCGATGAACCATAGTTGTGACTCCACTCTCCAAGCCGTTGCCCCAGATAATATCCGTCCCAAAACCCGCGGTTAAACACCTCGGCCAGCCGTTTATCCCAAACCGAAATCTTTTCAGCCGTAAATTCATTGTTTAAATAAGCATCAACCGCTTCATGGTAACAACCGACCACGGTTTTAACGTATTCCGGAGAACGGGCCCTTCCTTCAATTTTCAGTACCGAAACCCCTGAATCCAGAATTTTATTCAGAAAATGAATGGTTTTCAAATCCTTGGGCGACATGATGTATTCATTATCGAGTTCGAGTTCGAAACCGGTATCTTTTTCCGTTACCAGATATCCCTGACGGCATTTTTGCATACAAGTTCCCCGGTTGGCCGACAAATTGGTTTCGTGAAGGCTCAGGTAGCACTTCCCGGAAACAGCCATGCACAACGCTCCGTGAATAAAAATTTCGGTGCGAATAAGCTCCCCTCCGGGACCTTTGATTTGCTGCTCTCTGATCTGCCGGTTAATTTCCCAGATCCTTCCAATATTCATTTCTCTGGCTAAGACAACAACATCAGCAAATTGAGCATAAAATTTCAGCGCTTCAATGTTGGTGATATTAAGTTGAGTCGAAATGTGAACTTCTAGTTGAATCTGGCGGGCATACTGGATAACTGCCATATCCGAAGCAATGATTGCAGTAACTCCTGTTTCTTTTGCCGTATTAAGGAGTTCTTCCATCTTACTCAATTCGTTATCAAAAACAATGGTATTCACCGTGAGGTACGTTTTCACCTTGTTTTCACTGGCAATGGTAGTTATGGTGTGCAAATCGGACACGGTAAAGTTATGTGAGGAACGCGCCCTCATATTCAAATCGCCCACACCAAAATAGACGGATCCGGCCCCAGCCTGAATTGCGGCTCGTAATGATTCGTAAGAACCAACCGGGGCCATAATTTCAATTTTCCTTTTATCCAACATCATCAAAGATTTGGGTACAAAAATAGACATTTTTCACTTGCCTGCCCATCTTTATCGTCATGTGTGGCGTTCATCCGAGTTTTAAAAACAAATACACAATTTGACTGATAGTTAAATATCGTTTGCATGTACTAAAAGTTTTTTAAAAAAACTGTTAATCTGCTTTTTCTATTGTATTATTGCGCT
>Ga0116170_10003168_pt1 | contig 15484 bp, 15 predicted proteins | sample AD_JPNHW1_MetaG_FD_89797 | JGI IMG/M metagenome (GOLD analysis project Ga0116170, IMG submission 89797) | Active sludge microbial communities of municipal wastewater-treating anaerobic digesters from Japan - AD_JPNHW1_MetaG | ecosystem: Engineered > Bioreactor > Anaerobic > Digestate | place...
CATTATGCAACGCATTTATGGCAAACGCCCATCGTACAACTATTATGTGGGTGGTTCGCACGGTGGCCGCGAAGGACTTACCGTAGCCCAACGCTACCCGAAAGATTACAATGGCATTATTTCGAATGTGCCAATTGTTAATTTCTCAAGTTTAATGCTTGCCCCTGAGCTGATCAGAATTCAGGAAATACCTATGAAAAACTGGGTAACTCCGTCAAAAACAGCAGCCATTAGAGCCGAATTTATGAAACAGTGCGATGGCCTCGACGGAATAAACGATGGTATCGTAAACAACTACATGGCAGCGCGTGCCATTTTCAACGTGAACGATGGCATTGGCCCAAAAGACCCTTGGGCAGCTTTGCGCGCTCCAAACAATGTCGACCCGAATCCGGACGACAAATCGGAATCTGCAAAACTTACCGATGGACAAATAAAAACCATGGAATTTGTGTACAGCCCGTACAAATTTGCCACTCCATTGGCCAACGGGGTTACTTCGTTTGGCATGTGGCTGCCCACTACCGAACCCGATGGTTTTGGAATGATTGAAGGCTCTCGTTTCAAAGGACAGGAAGGTGCCGGCGACGATGCTCGCGTGCATGGATCGTTGGGTACGCTTGGCGTTACCGGATTCCTGATGCAGGATATAAAAGCCAATCCGCTCGATTATGTCGAAGGTGGAAAATGGAACAAACGCCGCGAAGAGATTTCGCAATGGCTCGACTCAACAAACCCCGATCTTACCGAGTTCTTCAAAAATGGCGGTAAAATTATTATGACCATTGGCACAATGGACAACATTGCATCGCCGGGCGCTCAGCTCGATTATTACCAATCGGTTTTAGACAAAATGGGCAGGAAAACTGTTGACCAATTTGCCCGCATGTACGTTGTACCGCAAGGTGGCCATGGACTGGCAGGCCGAGGCAACAAAGTAACCGGCGAGGGTAAAGCTGTTGAACCCAAAAATGTTCCGGCACCAAATGGCGACGACAATATGAACCTGCTGATCAACTGGGTTGAAAACAACCAGGCACCGGCTAAAACGTTGGCTATTGATCCGAAAGGCAAAATCAGCGACAAGGCAGAAGGCGCAGGCTACCTATTGTGTTCATATCCTAATTATCCCAAATATGTAAGTGGACCGGCCGACCAGGCATCATCATATATCAGCGCCGACCGTTAATAAATATCAGATTAAGTAATTAAGAAAGTGGTACTTGTTATTAAAGTGCCACTTTTTTTTCGACCTAGATACCCACCGTAAACCACTGATGCCAACCTTGCTGGGTAGCTGATGTCAGCGGTAGGCTTTTTTAGATTTTTTCTAGTTTTTTAATCCATTCACTAAATCTAGGACTTTTAGCTTTTATCTTGTCAAGACCTATTGCTTCAGCTAAAATATTACCATATACAATTTTGTTATAACCAAGAATAATTCTTTCTAATCTATGTGAAGGAGATGTTTCTCTGTTGTTATTAATCATCTCAGGATTACTATATTGTCGGAATGTTTGAGTTAGTTCATCTTTCCCAACTAATTCTTTTGGAGGTATTTGTTCATAAAATATATCTATGTCATTGAAAAGTAATCCTTCAAATTCGTGCAGTTGCAAATAGGGGATGAAACGATATCTTAAAGACTCTTCAATACTTTCTAACATTCCTTGTTCTAGTATCTCCATTCTTTCATTTTTATCTGGATTTCGCTCTGCATCATTCCACATAGGGAAATTGTATTTACTATATAGACCATAATAATCGATTAAAGTAGTTACTATAGCTGTCGAATCATTTGCTAAATGAAGAGTAATCTGTTTTTTTAACTCAGACCATTTTACAATACCACCCATTGATTTTTTTATAAGTGGTGATTGAATGTAAATTCCTTTTTTTGAGAAGTATGGAGTTAGGATTGTATTGCAGAATTCTTTTTCTGTTTCACCTTCGCATATAATAATAACTCGTTTCATCTCTTAATAATTTGGTTGACCAGTTGCAATTATATTCCTTTTCCATAAATCATCAATGGTATAATCCTCTAACCATTCTTGAAGCTTATTTGCATCGAGACGGTTAAACTTAGAACATCCATCAATTTGGTCAACTGTTATAATTGATTCAGGTGAAAAATGACTTATTAAATCTGTTGATTGTGTTGCGATAATTACTTGACATCCTTTTGCTGAAACAGATTTTATCATGCCAGCTAATTTTGCAATTGCAGAAGGATGCAAGCCCAGTTCTGGTTCATCAATGATTATTGTATCAGGTAGATTGGGCTGCATAAATAAAACGGTTAATGCTATAAATCGAATTGTTCCATCTGATAAATCATTAACGCCATAAACAGTGTCACTATATTTATCTTTCCACTGCAATTTCACAAAGTCTTCTGTATTGGGGATAAAATAAAAGTCTGAGAAATATGGTGCTATGGATTGAATCGTTTTTACAATTCTATTATATACAATTTTTTCTTCTTCTTTTATGTCATATAGAAATGCAGCCAAGTTTGAACCATTGTTATACAAGTAGAAAATGTCATTTTCAATATGGCTAGGGATGGTAAAAGGAGACTTGTTGCTAGTATCGTGAAAATGATATTTCCTAAAGCCTTCTAAATAGCCAATTACATACTTCGCTCTATAATGGTCTGCGGTTTTTATCCTGGCTTCTCTATCCGAACGGCTAATATCTACACCTTTATCACTCCTGTAAATTAAAAGTTCTTCGGTAAAAATAAACCCATCAGCACCTAATTTAAGATTTGCAGAATAACCATTATTACCATTTTCAAACTCGACTTTAAAACTTATTGTATCGGTTACTTTTTGTCCTTTATGAAGAATTTTATTTTCCCCTCCGGTTAACGCAATATATTCATTTAGATTTCTATTATAGAGTCGATTTAGGAAATCAAAAAATGAAATGAAATTACTTTTTCCACTTCCATTTGCACCTATTAACAAATTAATTGGCTTTAAGTCTATTCTTTCAGACTTAATCGATTTATATCCTGATATCTCTATGTAATCCATTAATTAATTGTTTATTTCAATTCCCAAATTTAATAAATAAACAAGAATATACTATTTGCTAAGAATAAAGAATAGATACGTTCGAAGTCCTATTTTAAGCTTACCGCTAGCTAGCATACATCCCCAAAGATATACTACATCCCCCTATTTACTTTTATAGTTAATCAATTTATTTAACAGATTGATTGTATCCCTCAACATTCGGGTTATCAGCAGATAAAGAAAAAAACAGGAAAAAGTCACGTTTTTGCTGTTACATGTTTGTTTTGCCGAAAACGTGACGCGTTTTTGCCGTTACAAGATTTTTCGGCCAAAACGTGGCGCGTTTTTCCTTTCACAACATTTTTTCATCAAAAACGTGACGCGTTTTTACTGTTACAAGTCTGTTTCGTCGAAAACGTGCCGCGTTTTTACTGTTACAGGTTTGTTCCAACGAAAACGTGGCAAGTTTTACCCGATACGGGAGCAAAAGATGTTATTCGGCATATTTTACTGATTTTCAACTGAAAAATAAAATAAAATTCTAAAATTTGAGAAAACATAATCACTCAAACTAACAAAACGTAACATGCCCTCATCATCCTGCAATTGTTTGCATGCACCTTCAGCAAAAAATCCAATCAGACAATATGGTACAAACAAGCCCCGGCTAATGTATCCCCGTAACCAAAATTTAAATACAAAATGGAAAAATTTTTAACTGCTGCCACCATTGGCGAAACCGCCGAAGCAGCCGATAATGTAAGCACCGCAATTGAAAAAGCGGGAATTAGTGACAACTACCTGAGCCTTGAAAACGCTCAGCTAAAGCAAAAGGCCGCCGAAATGCGGAAGGGCCTTGGACTACCAAAAGGGAAAGAACTTACTGCTGCCCTTGAAGATGCCGATACACTGCGAGACACTCGCCTGTCGGCACTTCTTTATCTGTTGAAAGGGTTCATTCTGTGGGACAGCAAACCCTGCACCGATGCGGCAAATGTGCTGATGAAGATAGCCGACAACCACGGGGGCAATTTTTCGCGCATCAACATTGAACGCGAAAGTGCAAACTACGATTCGCTGCTCGAAGATTTCGAAAAACCTGAAGCCGTGGCTGCATTTGCTACACTGGGACTTCAAACTCTGTTTGTGGACATGAAAAGCGCCGAAAGCAACTTTAAGGCACTTTATCAGCAGTCGGCCGAGATCGAATCGGGAAAAACTACCATTGTTGCCCCATCGTCGATCAAGCGCGAAACACAGCAAACACTGAACAACTTGCTCGATTACCTAAGCACCATGAGCCGCTCGAACAACATTGTGTACGGGCAGTTGGCTGCCAATGTTGCCATGCTCGTCGACAATGTGAACAGCAAAGTAAGGGCACGTGCCGCTTCGAAAAACGAAAATACAGATACCACACCCACAAAATAATAATCAATAATTGGAGAAACAATAGCCTCTGTTTGATAGGATTTTTAAAGCGCCGCCCCGGGTATCGGGTGGCGCTTTTAATTGAAACCAAAATGAAACACCTCTTATTTTCACATATTGTAGAGTTTGTTTCTTCTTTCCCTCCCAAAAACTGTTACAGATTTATACATTCGATAGGCTAAAAACGCTTGTGGGTACACCTTTGCAGTGTAATTTAAATTTAAAACTGATGAGATGAAAACACAACTGTTATTGGCTCTGGGCATCATTATTTGTTCGATGGCCTTTGGCCAACAAGCGGGGAAAATAGGCAAACTATATTTTTTAACTGCTACATTTCTTCTTCAAAAAAAATAACCCTGCACGCAACCAAACAAACCAACTCTGCATCTTGGCTGTGTTAAAAAATAAAATCAATATGAAACGAATATCAATATTTTTTGCAGCCTTACTTCTCGTTTTTGGCCTTTCGAACTGTAGCAAAGACAACGATCTTACAGGCGATTCATCCTTCAAACTCAACGACACACTTAAACTTGCCATCGACAAGTCGGCCATCAACAACGAGGAACAACTCACAATCAGCATTGACTCGGTACTCAGCGATTCGCGCTGCCCGTCGGATGTGGTCTGTGTATGGGAGGGCAATGCCGAAGTGAGATTCCTGCTCAACAACGATGGTAAAAAATTGAAGTTCATTTTGAACTCACACGGTGGCGATAATTATCCATCCGACACCACTATTTCAGGTTATTACATCAAAATGGTTGAACTACATCCCTACCCTGTTTCGACATCAAAAATCGCAAACAGCGAATATGTTGCCGACTTGCTGATCAAAAAAGAGTAGATAACAATTTGTCATCTTGTTTTTCCAAATTCATATTCATCAATAAAGGCAATTAAGTTTAAACCGTTCTTCCTGAAAATGGAGGGGCGGTTTGTTTTTTGCAAACAGGCACAGGCACACTTTTCACAGCACAATTAAACCTTTAAATGAGTTTATAGTCTTAGTTGAAGTTTTAATAATTCTAAACTCTTAAATCTATGAAAAAATTTATGACCGTAGCAGCACTTTTACTGCTCACAATTATTGCAAGTGCACAAACCGATTTCTCGGGTAAATGGAAACTTAACAAAGAAAAAAGCACCATGAACAGTGAGTTCAGCATGGCTCCTTCCGAACTCATCATCGTTCAATCGGGAAATGAAATAATCCTTGAAAGGCATTCTGATTTTCAGGGCGAAACCATGATATTGAAAGACAAAATCACGCTCGATGGAAAAGAAAGCATAAACAGTGGCTTTATGGATACCAAGAAAAAATCGGTAGCTGTTTTCTCTGCAGATAAAACAGTTCTTACCATCGATTCGAAAATAGCCATGGAAGATGGCAACGAAATTGCAATAAAAGAGATTCTATCTATCGTTAATGGCAATTTGATATTGGATTCATCGAACAAATCATCATGGGGCGATACGAAAGAGAAACTGACATTTGACAAGCAATAAATAAAGCAACTACACAACAATCGTTTGAGAGGCTGTTCCGGATTTTCCGAGCAGCCTCTTGTTTTTTTCAGCCCTTTTGCAGACCGTTTAGGGGCACTTGCAGATTTTATTTCCATAAGGTTTTCATAAAAATGATTTTTGAAGTGAAATTCAAAATCATTAGCCATGAAAACACAAACAAAACTTTTACTCATCCGCATTGCCGGGGTTGTATCCATCCTTTTCACCCTTTTCCATGCAGGTTTCTACTGGATTTTCAAATGGGCCGAAACCCTAACAGTAATGAACCCCACCGATCGAGGAATTTTGCTCACCTTCAACCTCATTTGCATTTTGCTACTGATTTATTCGGTAATACTTGCGCTGGGCTTTACACATCAATTAATCGAAACCGTTGCAGGGAAAAGTATCCTGTTGTTCTTCACCCTATTTTATCTGGTGCGCATTGTTTGCGAGTTTGTCTATTTCGGATTTCAAATGCCGAGTTCAATTTTCATTATCGCCATTTGCCTGTTGCCCGCGTTGTGTTTTGCTCTGCCGGCATTAACCAAATCGAAATAATGCCTAAAAATTAGCACCATGAAGCTTTATAAAATCGCTACAATCGGGACATCGCTGCTGTTTGTGTTCCTGTTTGCCCAGTTGTTTTTCACACCGGTTGCTTTTGTCGAAGATTTGGGGCTTGAAGCAACCCTTTCCACATCGATCCTTTGCCGCAGGGCAGCTATGTTTATGCTCGGATTAGCAGTATTGTTGTTTGGGGCACGAAAGCTCGAACATTCATCGGTACGGCAAACCATCAGCCTCTCAACAGCGATTACCATGACGGGGTTAGCCTGTTTGAGCAGCTATGAAATGGTACGGGCCACGGTGAATAGTTCCATCTGGGTTGCCATTATACTTGAAACCATCAGCGCCGTACTTTTCTGGATAGTTTTCTTTAAAAACATTAGTATCAAAACCATTTAATAGCAAAATCATGGAAATTCGACACCACATTCCAGGCTTGATTTGCATAGCCATTGCGCTTACAATCATGTTTCGCCTGATGCATTATGCCCACTTTTATGCACCATCGTATTTCTTCTGGATCGGGGCAATTCTTTTGGTTATGGGAGTTATTTCACTCATTCACCCACTTGATTTCATATTCATTTCGAACAGAACCATTGCATTGGGTGTCGTTCTGTGCGGAATAGTGATTTCTGTTACGTCTCTGTTTTGGCCTGTAAAGATGGAACAATCGCCAACTACAGACCAGCAGATAGATGGATTAATGCCTGTTTATACGTTCAACGAACTGCACGAAGTGAGGATAAAAGCATCGCCCGACGAAGTGAAAGAGGTCTTTCGGGTTACCGGGGTTAACGACATTCCCGTTGTACATTTGCTAATGAAAATAAGGGGAATTGCCGACGAAGATGTTGACTTGAGCGACAGGGCATCGAGCAACAAAGCCGGAACGGATACTTTTACGACACCCGACTTCAACTTTTTTGTGGTTGCGCCCGATGAGTATATTGCAGTAATGATACTTAAACCATCCATGATATCAGGCGACAAAGGGAAACCTGCACCGCCCGAGATTTCTTCCATAGAACAATTCAATGCTTTTAACGAACCCGGATATATGAAGGTAGCCATCAATTTCCGCATTATCGGTACCAACAACAACGATACCCTGTTGACCACCGAAACCCGTGTTGACGGAACAACAAAAGCCGACAGCTATGCTTTTGGACACTATTGGCGGGTTGTTTATCCCGGTAGTGCAATTATCCGCCGTGTGTGGCTCGATACCATAAAGAAGAAAGCAGAACAAAAGATTAAAAGAATATAGTTCAACGAACACAAAACGAGACAAATTCACGTTGTGCCCTTTGTGATTTCCGTTGGGTCCTTAGTGTTTATTAAAATTCATTAGCCATGAAAACACAATTAGTAACACTTTCAAAAACTGCCGGTTGGATTGCCTTCGCATTAGGTACAATTCATACCAGCGCAACCATTGTAATTGTAGATCAAGTAGCCATGCTCGATCCGCAATTCAAAGGAACTTTTCTGTTTATGTATGTTGCCACCGGGCTTGGTTGCCTGCTTGCCGGAAGCTCGATGCTTGTTTCAACCACAAAAGAGATCAGGGGTACAAGAACAGCAAACCATATTTTCACTATTTCTTCTACTTTTATGCTGCTGTTGGGCATTGGCGCACCCATAGCCATGAGCGACAACCCATTTGGGTACATCTCGCTGGTGACCGGGGTTTTTGCTATGGCAGTAACAGTGCTCAGGTATAGGAATTAGAATGAAAACAATAGAAAGCGATAGGAGGCAATAGGAAGCTATTGAAAACAATTGCTTTCTATATTCTATAGCCTTCCATCGCTTTCAAATACAAAAAATATGAACCGAATCATCAAAATAATACTACACCTGTTTTACTGGATGGTGTTTTGCCTTTTCGGCGGAGCAGTAAGTTTTCATTTAACCGAAGGCCTCGATTTTGTAATGCAAAACATTGTTCCTTTCGTTTACAACCTGGGCTGGGCAATGGTTCAGTTTTATCTCTTCTATTTTTTCTTTTACCGTCTAATCGAGAAACAGCGATACATCTTTTACTTCATTCTTTCGGTGCTGGTCTCGTTAGCAGTTGGCTTTGTGCTGGTCTCACTCTATCCTCTGTTTTTCAATGTTGATCTCAATTTTGTGATCGAGGAATATCTTCCATCAATAGCCGGTTCGTTTATCATTGCCCAAACAGGGAGTTTGTTGCGGGGTTTTATCCGCTGGTTCGAAGACATTCAGCACAAACAGGAGATGGAAAAAGTGCTGATGCGCAATGAGCTCGACATGCTGAACGCCCAACTAAACCCCCATTTTCTGTTCAACACGCTCAACAATATCGACTCGTTGATCCGTTCCAATCCCGATAAGGCTTCAGAATCACTGATTACCCTTTCCGAAATTATGCGCTACATGCTTTACGAGGCCAAGAAACCCAGAGTGTCTCTGAAAGGTGAAATTGCGCATTACCAAAACATTATCAGGCTGCAACTTTTAAGGTTGAAAGACCCATCGAAGGTTGAGGTTAAGGTTGAGGTTGAGAAGGACGTAGATGTTGCTCCGTTGCTTTTTTTACCGTTTCTCGAAAATGCGTTCAAGTATGCAGTTCTCGATACTCCTGATGCTAAGATCGAAATCGAGTGGAAATCCGATGAAAACAAAATTGAGTTCCGTTGTTCGAATCCATACCTCAAAGACGACCTTGCTGCAAAAGCCAAAACCGGGGGAATCGGGCTTTCAAACCTGAAACGGAGGCTCGAACTATTGTATAAAGAGAAATATACACTGGAAATTCAAGATAGAAATTCCTATTTTTCGGTGCAATTAATCATCGAACCATGAACTACATCTGCATAGCTGTTGACGATGAGCCGCTGGCTTTAGAGAAGATAGCATCTTTCATTGAACGTATGCCCACGCTAAAATTGGAAGCTACATTCGACCGACCTGTTGAGGCGTTGGCCTATCTTTCATCACACAAAGTCGATATGCTTTTTCTCGACATCCAGATGGAGAAAATGACCGGACTCGATCTGTTGGCCGCCCTACCCGACCGTCCTCAAGTGGTTTTAACAACTGCCTATAGCGAATATGCTTTGAAAGGTTACGAGTTTGAAGTGACCGATTACCTGCTAAAACCCTATTCGTTCGAGCGGTTTGCCCAAGCGGTGAACAAAGCGACGAAGCGCATTCAGGAAAAAATATCCGTAGTGGAAACCACTCCCGATTTCATTTTTGTAAAATCAGATTACCGGCTGGTAAAAGTGATGCTTTCAGATATTCTTTACATTGAAGGGATGCGCGATTATCGTTGCATTCACACACCTATAGGAAAAATACTGACCGATCAAACTTTTGGGTCGTTTGAAGAACAACTGCCAACGTCGCAATTTGCACGCATCCACAAATCGTATATGGTTTCGCTTTCAAAAATTGAATCGATTGAGAAGCATCGGGTGAAAATTGGCAAAGAGTTGCTGCCTGTAAGCGAAAGTTACCGGGAACCTTTTTACAAGAAGATTGGCTAAATAAGCCACATTCAGCATACAAAAAAAGAGGGACTTTTCAGCCCCTCTTAATATTGTATTTAACTTACAATCTGGTTCAATTAAACCGAACGTTCAACATTCCAGACATAGGCATGTACGCCATACTCTTTATTTCTGATATCGAGTTTGTGTACACTATGAAGCAGTTCGTCAACACGATCATCTTCGCACATTACAATCATAGCTGAGTTCATTTCAGGCCATGTATGGGTGCCCCTGTGAGGCTCACCATTAACGCTACCGCGCCCCTGCACTTGTTCGAAGAAAGTAAACCCTCGTATCTCCAATTTATCGAGCATATATTCAACACGCTCGGTGTTTGCTTGGTTAAAGACTATAAATACTGATTTCATACGTAGCTTATTTATTTTTTTCGTCGTTGTTATCGTCGGCAATTTGCATAAACACAAACTGCTTGCGTTCTCTCTCCTCCTTATCGCGTTCGCCATGACGAGACATCACACCGTACAACACAGGAACCACAATCAATGTTACAACTGTAGAGAAAGTTAAACCACCAATAATTACAATACCCATTGGCTTCCACATTTCGGAACCGGAACCGGTACTAAGAGCCATTGGCAACATACCAAGAATAGCGGTTAAAGCAGTCATTAATACTGGGCGTAAACGAGATGCACCAGAAAGGGCAATCGCTTCGTGAAGCTCGTGGCCACGGTCGCGCATCAGGTTAGTGTAGTCAACCAGCACAATACCGTTCTTCACCACAATACCGACTAACATAACCATACCCAAAGCACCAATCATATCGAGGGTTGTTCCGGTAATAAGCAATGCCAGAATTACACCTGACAAGGCAAAAGGTACCGCCATCATGATAATTAAAGGTTTCTTGAACGATTCGAACTGAGAAGCCATTACAATATACACTAACAAAATAATGAGCGCCATCAAAAGACCCATGTCGGCAAATGTTTCCTGCTGATCTTGGTATTGACCACCAATGCGGGTAGTAACACCTTGTGGCGTTTCAATAGTTTTAAGGGCTTTCTGAACTTCTTCGGCCAATTCGCCCAAAGAAGTTTCATAAGGAGTAACGGCAACAGTAACAATACGCTGGCGACTTTTGTGTTCAATAGCCTGAGGTGTCCAGTATTCCTCAATTTTTGCCACTTCACACAACTTAACCTTACCACCTGTAGGTGTCGGAATTGTAAGATCTTCAATTTTTGAAATAGAGTTTCTGTTAATCTCTTCCATTCTGACAACAATGTCAAATTCATTGCCATCTTCCTTCAGGTAACCAACCAACATACCGTTAATACGGTTACGTACACTGCTCGAAACCGCAGAAGCCGAAAGTCCATGAAGAGCCAGTTTTTCTTTATCAACAACAACTTTTAACTCGGCACGGTCTTCTTCGCGGCTTATTGTGATGTTACGGGCATCTTTTACATTATCCTTAATTGCTTGTTCTACATTTTTTGCAAAAACATTCGTCTCGTCGAAATCGTATCCATAAATTTCAACATCAACAGTCGAAGCACTACCGCCCATAAAGTCGGAAGCAATATCAGCTTTGCCATCAATAATTTCAGGATAATCAAGCATCTCTTTACGCAATACTTCAGCAATATCGGTTATACTACGAGATCGTTCATTTTTATCGTTACAAACAACCGTCATCGAAATCTTGTTGTTGGTTGTTGACGAAAATAGCGCTGCAAAACCTGATTCGTCGTTAGAACCTGCCGAAGTAGAAATCATCTCAATTTCAGGTACAAGTTCTGTGAAACGGGCTTCGAGGCGACGGGCTGTTTTAAGTGTTTCTTCAATACGGGTTCCACGTTGCAACTCGGCAGTAACAGTTAACCGTCCGGCATCACTTTGCTGCATGAAGTCGGTTCCAATCATTTCCAATCCGATAGGGATTAACGAGCCCAAAAAGATTAAGGCCGCCACAATCAATGTTACCGTTTTATGCTTTAAACAAACACGCAAGATATTTGCATACCAGAGGTTCAGTTTATCTAATGACCGACCAATTGTTTTATCGTACCAGCTTTCTTTTTGATTTTCTTCAACAAGGTGACCATGTTCGTCAACTTTTACTTTTTTAGAAGTCAACATTTTTGACCCCAACATTGGAGTTAGTGAAATTGCAACTATAGCCGACACAGTAATAACAATGGTGATAATCCATCCCAACTCTTTAAACATGATACCGGCCATACCACCAAGCATTGTCAATGGTAAGAATACCGCAACAATTACAAGAGTAGTAGCAATAACCGAAACCCAAACCTCGTTGGTTGCCGCAATTGCAGCCTCTTTAGGACTGGCCCCCCGCTCAATGTGCTTGGTAATATTTTCGAGTACCACAATTGCATCGTCAACCACCAACCCGATGGCCACGGTCAATGAACAAAGAGATATAATGTTCAGAGAACTATCTACAAAAGCGAGGTAAACAAACGAGGCAACCAGCGCAATTGGGATAGTTAAACTGATAATTAATGTTGCACGCCATCTTCCGAGGAAGAAAAGAACAACCAATACAACAAACAATAAAGCGTATAAAATAGACTCTTCCAAACTGTTAATTGAGTTTTGTATGTTCTCAGATGAGTCGTAAATTACATCGACCTGTATGTCGGCAGGAAGTGTCGATTTGATTTTTTCCATCTCAGCCCGTACGTCCTTACAAATCTCAACTGTATTAGCACCCGACTGTTTTGTAATCATAAGGCGAACACCATTACGGCCATTCACTTTTTCATCAAGAGAAAGGTCCTTTATGGTATCGCGGACAGTAGCAATATCGCGGACAAAAATCTGTTTTCCATCGGCAGTGGTTGTTACCACAATATTTTTTATTTCCGAACTTTCGGTATACTCGCTGCGCAACTGAAGCTGATACTGTTCCTTGTCCATTTTTACAGTACCCGCCGACATGTTAAGGTTATTGGCACTAATGGCAGCACCAACAGTTTCGAGCGCAATATTATATGCGTCTAACTTTTCCTGGTTCAAATCGATATAAACATACCTGTCGGGAGAACCCGAAAGTGAAATATTACCAATACCATCAACCCGGTTAAGCTGAGGTACCACCTCATCGTTCAGAATTTTATCGAGGCCGGCATAACTTTCGTTTGCAGTAACTGCAAATTGAATAACAGGCATCATACTGGTACTGAACTTCATGATAAACGGATTTGAACATCCGCTTGGCAGGTAGTCTTTTACCATATCGACATACGAACGCACGTCGTTAATTACCTCATCGATGTTTGTACCCCACTCGAGTTCCAACATAACCATCGACATGTTGTCTTTCGAAGTTGAAGTCATCTCTTTCAACCCGTCGACAGAGTTCAAACTGTTTTCGAGCAGTTTGGTCACATTTGTTTCAATCTCACTGGCACTTGCCCCCTGACAGGTGGTCATTACCGTAATGTAAGGAGCCTCCATCTCTGGAAACTGATCGATAGGCAGCTTCTGAAAGGAGAATACGCCAATCACCAGCATGGCCACAAATATCAGTATTGTGGTTACTGGTTTACTTATCGCTGATTTATATATACTCATTTTTAATGTCTAATCATTGATTTTATACTTGTTGAAATATTGCATTGACATATTTCAACAAGTATAAAATCAACAGTTTACAACTTTATTCAACAATACTTAATTTAACACCATCAATCAATTTTGCCTGGCCTACAGATACAATCTGATCGCCTTCTTTGATTTCGTTAGAGAGGATTTCAACTTTCTCGTTGAAACGTTGACCAAGATTTACGCTAACACGTTTAGCCAAACCATTGTTGTTTAGGAAAATATATCGTTCGTTCGATCCAACAAGCTTAAGAACAGCTTGATAAGGAACTACAATTGCCTCAACCTCTCCAAATTCGAGCGAAGTACGGACGAACATACCCGGGCGCAACAAATCTTGTCCGTTAGCAATTTTCAGTTTTGCCTGGAAAGTGTGTGTACGGGCATCGATTGTTGGATAAACAATTTCAATGGTAGCAGGGAAAACCTGATCGGGGTAAATATCAGAACGAAGATTTAAAGTCATTCCTTTTTTCACCTCTGGGAAATAAGATTCAGGTATATTAACCAATGCTTTAAGAGTATTGATTTGAGAAAGCACAAGGATTGGTGCGCCACTGTAAAGTTCGCCATCCTGGAAATTTTTAGCCGAGATAACACCCGACATGGTTGCCTTCACAAATGTGTTTTTCTCAAGAAAATCGAGGCCTTGCTTTGTCTGATCGTAGCTTAACTGAAGCTGATCTAACGATTGTTGCGATACAGTATTCGATTCGCGAAGTGTCTTAATACGATTAAGTTCTACACCAAGGTTTGCAAAAGTAAGTTTGGTTGTATTAAGCTGATTTTGATCCATACGCACAAGCATGTCGCCAGCTTTAACGCGCGATCCTACTTCAACAAATATATGTTCGATTTTACCTGTAAGCGATGGCGAAATATTCATTGTTTCGTAACCTTCCAAAGTTGCAGAAAGCTCAATCTTACGGGCAATTTTACTTTTCTGAAGAGTTTCAACTTTAACCTTCTCGGTACGTTCGGCAGTAACCACCGTGTTCTCCTTTTTTGAACCACAGCTTGCGAAAACAACTGCAATGCTGCATAATACTATTATACTGAATAATCTTTTCATATTTTAATTTCTTTAATTTACTACGACTGTTGTTTATAATTGGCTATATAATTTTTCAAGTTTTATTTGTGCCTGCATTAAACTTAACGATGCCTGAATAAAATTCGATTCGGCTTGCAGATAATTGCTATTCGACTGTGTCAAATCAAGACTCGAAACCATTCCCTGTTCATACTTCTTGTTGATGTTATCGAAAGATCTTCGGGCAACAGCAACATTCTTTTTCTGTGATTCATAATTTTCGAGAGCCGATTTTAAATCGAATTTCATTTGTTCTTCCTGCATTTTTAACTGGTCAGAAACCATTGATGTATTGATTTTAGCTTTTTCTAGCTCGATTTTCGACTGCGCCAATGCATATTTTCTTGCACCACTTGAAAAGATTGGAATACTAAGCGAAAGCCCGGCAATATGATTAGGTGTCATATCGAAACCTGTAGTCAAAAATTTCTGATTATAAGCATAATAGCCTGACAAAGTAGGCACATAAGCCATTTTTTGCATCTTCACCATTTGCTCGCTAATTTGCTCCGAGGTCTCAGTCATCTGGAATAAAATGTTATTCTCTACATCAAAATTTTGTGACGAAATATCACCCGAAACAATTTTGGGAAGTAATTGATCCAGCGTTTCAGTCAATTCAAGTTGAGATGATGGTTCTAAACCAAGTTGAAATTTAAGCAAGTTATAAATAACTTTTAACGACCGCTCAACCGACTGTTTTGAGTTCTCAAGCATAACAACTTGCA
>Ga0116170_10003169_pt1 | contig 15483 bp, 9 predicted proteins | sample AD_JPNHW1_MetaG_FD_89797 | JGI IMG/M metagenome (GOLD analysis project Ga0116170, IMG submission 89797) | Active sludge microbial communities of municipal wastewater-treating anaerobic digesters from Japan - AD_JPNHW1_MetaG | ecosystem: Engineered > Bioreactor > Anaerobic > Digestate | place...
TATCCGAAATTCCTGAAGATCCTGCCCTGGCTCATCCCCTTGCCCTACCTGGCGAACCAGCTGGGCTGGACGGTGACCGAGCTGGGCCGCCAGCCGTGGATCGTCTACGGCATGATGCGCACTTCTGACGGGGTCTCCCTCATTGCGCCCGGCCAGGTGGCGGTGACGCTCGTCGCGTTCTTCCTGGTCTATGGCCTGTTGGGTGCCGTGGATTTCTATCTGCTGTTCAAGTTCGCCCGCAAGGGCCCCGCCGCGCTGGACGCGAAGTAGGAGTCGATGATGCTCGAGACGATCTGGTTCGTGATCTGGGGCGTGGCGTGGGCCGTCTACTTCATGCTGGATGGCTTTGATCTGGGGATCGGAACGCTGTATCCGTTCCTGGGCAAGAACGAGGTGGACCGGCGCGTGATGCTGAACGCCATGGGGCCCTTCTGGGATGGCAACGAGGTCTGGCTGATCACCGCGGGCGGCGTCACTTTCGCGGCCTTCCCCAGGGCCTACGCCATCATGTTTTCCGGGCTCTACGCGCCGCTGATGCTGCTGCTCTTCGCGTTGATCCTGCGCGGGGTGGCGTTCGAGTTCAGGGGCAAGGAGGATTCAAACCTGTGGCGCCGCACCTGGGATTTCTGCCTGGTCTTCGGTTCCTTCGTGCCGGCGCTGCTGCTGGGTGTCGCGTTTGCGAACATCTTCAAGGGCTTGCCCATCGACGCGGCGGGCACATTCCACGGCGGCTTCTTCACCCTGCTCAATCCCTACGGCTTGCTGGGTGGCGCGCTGTTCGTGCTGGCTTTCGCGGTGCATGGCGCGAACTGGTTGACGACGCGTTCTGAGGGCGAATTGCAGCTCCGGGCCGCGGGTGTGGCCAAATCCCTGTGGCTGCCCCTGGCGGTGGTCGCCGTGGTCTTTCTGGGGGCCACCTGGTTCTCGACGCGCCTGTGGCAGAACGTGCTGGCCAAGCCCTACCTTCTGATCCTGCCGCTGCTGGCGGTCGCGGGGCTCTTCGCCACGCGCTGGTTTGCGGCGAAGGAGGCTTGGTGGAAGGCGTGGTTCGCGTCTTCCGCGCTGCTGCTGGGCGCGGTGCTTTTTGGCGTGGCCGGGCTCTTCCCGGATTTGCTGCCTTCCAGCCTGGATCCTGCCGCGTCCGCCTCGGCGTTCAACGCTTCATCCAGCCCTCTGACGCTGAAGATCATGCTGGGCGTGGTGCTCTGCATCCTGCCCGTCGTGATCGCCTATCAGACCTGGGTCTACGTGAAGTTCCGCGATCGCCTGAACGCGGCGTTCCTGGCCGAAAACCACACCTACTGAGGACGCTAGGACGGCTGCCCGCCATCCGATTCGAACTCCCAATGAAGGGGCGTTTGGAAGGATTGGATGGTGGGCAGCAGCCCGCTGCGAATCAGTTCGGTGGGATCGTGGGGGATGTCCTCGCGGCGGACATCTTTCAGGTCATCGGGACCTGGCGCCAAGCCCACCCAGGCGTTGCGTCCGCCGTGCTTGGCGGCGTACAGGCACTGATCCGCGAGATCCATGATCTTTTCCCAATCGAACGCATCGATATCCTGCAACAGCGGCGGAAAGACGCAGAATCCGAGAGAAACCGTGCAGTGGATGGGCGCGTCGAGCCCGATATCGAACGGATGGGCTTCGATGCTGGACCGGATGCGTTCGGCCAGGATGTGGGCGTCGCTCCGGCAGGTCTGGCGCGCCACGATCAGGAATTCCTCGCCGCCGATGCGCGCCACCGTGTCCGAGGTTCGCGCCGCGCAGCGCAGCAGGCAGGCCACCTGCTGCAGCACGCGATCGCCCGCCGGGTGTCCATACCGATCGTTCACGGTCTTGAAATGGTCGATGTCCACCATGATGAAAAGGGCGTCGACATTGAGCTTTGCGCGAGCCCCGTCGTTGCGTTTCAGTCCCTGATGGGCGCGGGTCACCTGGCGGATATCGTCGGGGATGCGCGCGGATAGGAACCTGCGATTCCGAAGCCCCGTCAATGGATCCGTGAGGCTCAGTTCCTGCAGGCTTTGATTGAGTGTCGCCAGCCGCTTGTTCATGGTGGCCAGTTCCTCGCTCATTTCCCGGTGGCGTGCTTCGCTCCTCACCAAGGCTTCCTGGGCCTCTCGCTGTGCCGTGATATCGCGCGAGATCCCGAAAGTTCCGATGACATTGCCTTGGCTATCCCGCAAGGGGGCCTTGGTGGTCGACACCCAAGTGGATCGTCCGTCCAGCCAGGTTTCCCGCTCCTCGATGTTTCTCAGCGGCTCGCCGCGGCGAATGATCTCCTGCTCGTCCTTGAGCGCTTGCGACGCGTGCTCGGAGGTGAAGAAGTCCGCGTCGGATTTCCCGACGACGGCTTCGGGGTCGAGCCCAAAAAGATTGGCCAGGGTCCGGCTCACCCGGATGAATCGGCTTTGCAGATCCTTGAAATAGATATAGTCCGTCGTATGGGTCAGCAGGATGCGCAACAGATGGCTTTCCAGGTCGCGCCAATCCGAAAAGGCCTCAAGCTCAAGGCCCATCTCCAGGAGAGGACTTGCACCGGGTACTGCCTGGGGATCTGCAAAAGGCATATCGAGGCTCTCGGGTTTGAATCGTTGGAGCTTGGATTATAGTTCGCGGTTTTTGGTCGTGAACCATGAAAAAAGCAGAAGACAGTCTTGATGAACAAGACGGTCTTCTGCTGGGTGGTGCGGCTCTGGCTACTTGCGAAGTCGGCGGTAGCGCTGGATCAGGGCGTTGGTGCTGCTGTCGTGCTTGAGCTCCGGCTCTGCATCGGCCTGCAACTCGGGGATGATGCGGTCGGCCAGGAGTTTGCCCAGCTGCACGCCCCACTGATCAAAGCAGTTGATGCCCCACACGACGCCCTGGGTGTAGGTGGCGTGTTCGTACAGGGCCACCAGCGCGCCCAGGATCTCGGGCGTCAGCTGTTCGGCCATGAGCGTGTTCGATGGGCGGTTGCCCTCGAAGACCTTGTGGTTCACCAGCCATTCCTCGGTGCCCTCCGCGCGCACTTCCTCGGCGGTCTTGCCGAAGGCCAGCGCCTCGGCCTGCGCGAAGACGTTGGACGACAGCAGGTTGTGGTGGTTGCCGATGGGGTTCAAGCTCTTGGCGAAGCAGATGAAATCCACGGGGATCAGCTTCGTGCCCTGGTGGATCAGCTGATAGAAGCTGTGCTGGCCGTTGGTGCCCGGTTCGCCCCAGTAGATGGCGCCCGTCTGGTAGTCCACCGTCTCACCCTTCAGCGTCACGCGTTTGCCGTTGCTTTCCATGGTGAGCTGCTGCAGGTAGGCGGTGAAGCGCTTCAGATACTGGTCGTAGGGCAGCACGGCCTGGGACTGCGCGCCGAAGAAGTCGGTGTACCAAAGCCCCAGCAGGCCCATCAGCACTGGCAGGTTCTGCTCGAAGGGCGCAGTGCGGAAATGCACGTCCATGGCGTGGAAGCCATCCAGTAGCCTGCGGAAGTTATCCGGGCCGATGGCGATCATGGTGGATAGCCCGATGGCGCTATCCATGCTGTAGCGGCCGCCGACCCAATCCCAGAAGCCGAACATATTGGCGGTATCGATGCCGAACTCGGCCACCTTGGCGGCATTGGTCGAAACGGCCGCGAAGTGCTTGGCGATGGCCTTCTCGTCCTTCAGGGCCCCCAGCAGCCACGTCCGCGCGGAACGCGCATTGGCCATGGTCTCCTGCGTGGTGAAGGTCTTGCTGGAGACGATGAACAGCGTCGTCTCGGCGTCCAGATCCCGGGTGGCCTCCACGATATCCGTGCCATCGACATTGGATACGTAGCGGAAGGTCAGGTCGCGCTGACTGTAGGCGCGCAGGGCTTCCAGCGCCATGACGGGGCCCAGGTCGCTGCCGCCGATGCCGATGTTGACGAGGGTCTTGATGGCCTTGCCCGTGTGCCCCTTCCATTCGCCCTTGCGGATCTTGTTCGCGAAAACACTCATGGCTTCCAGAACGGCGTGGACATCGGGGATGACGTTCTTTCCATCCACCATCACCACTGCATCCTTGGGCGCGCGCAGGGCCGTGTGCAGCACCGCACGGCCTTCCGTCTCGTTGATCTTCTGGCCCGTGAACATGGCCTCGATGCGGTCCTTCAGGCCGCGCTCGGTGGCCAGCGCCGTCAGCAGGCCGAGGGTCTCCTTCGTGACGCGGTTCTTCGAATAGTCGAGATAGAGGCCCGCGCCTTCCGCCACCAGCGTCTCGCCGCGCTTGGGATCCTGCGCAAAGAGATCCCGCAGCTTGAGATCCTTCACCTGCGCGTGGTGGGCTTCCAGCGCCTTCCAGGCGGTGGATTGGGTGAGCGTGCTCATGGGGCCTCCTTCGTCATCTTCCATGTCCGTTCGCGCATTCGCCGCAGCGGGCCAAGCGCCTGCGTCCATTGCATCGGTTCCCGGCCCCCCCCGTCAAGGACAAGGCATCAGGCCTGGTGTCTGCGGGGTTCCTTCATGGAGAAGACCATCAGGTAGGTGAAGCAGATGACGGGGATGGCCAGCGCGGAAAAGGTGATTCCGCCCAGCCGGCCCATCAGCAGCGGGATCAGCGCGCTGCCGCTGATGGACATGCACATGAGGCCGCTGAGTTCGGATGCCCGTTCCGGCCGCTTCTCGACTGTGATGGAAAACAGCATGGGCCAGATATTGGCGCAGCCCAGCCCGCCCAGCACCACGCCGGGCACGGTTAGCGCCCGCGCCCCGGTGAGAATCAGGAGAAAGCCCGCCAGCCCAAGGGCGACCGAGATCCGCAGGAAGCGGTGGGGAGGAATGCGCAGGCAGCCGCCCACGAGACGTCCCAGGGTCAAGCTGCCGAAGAAGACCGAAGGACCGAAAAAGGCGGCCTCCTTCACGGTGAAGCCCCGCGCGAGCAGCATGGGCCGCAGGAAGGTGCCCGTGCCGACTTCCGCGCCCACGTAAAGGAAGATGCCCAGCACCGATAGCGCGAAGACCGGCTCGCGCAGCAGGCTCAGGGACCCCGCCAGGCTCGGGGGCTCGCCGTGCGTCACTTCCTCGACGCGCAGGGACGCCATGGACACCAGGCCCACGAGCGTCAGCGCGAAGAAGATGGGAAAGGCCGCGCGCCACGACATCGCCGCAAAGAGAGCGAAGCTGCCGAGGCTGGTGACGAGATACGAGAACCCCGTGACGCCGATGCCCTTGATGCCCTGGGCCAGCGCGAGGTTGCGGCTGTAGTCTCCCGGGGCGCTGATATCGCGCATGATCGGATTGCCCGCCACCTGCAGCAGCGTGGTGCCGATGCCCAGCAGGAAGATCGCCCCCAGCAGCAGGGCGTACGGCGGATTCAGGAAGGCGGGAATGGCGACGGCCACCGTGTTGATGCCCAGGCCCAGCAGCATGGTCTTCTTCTTTCCGATTCGCGCGCCCAACAGTCCCGCCGGAACGCTGAAAAGCGCGAAGGCGATGAACACGGAAAAAGGCATCAGCGACGCCATGAACGCATTGCCCGACACCACGCTGGATAGCGGCCCCATGGCATCCGCCATCGCCATGAGGATGAAAGCCAGAAAGATCGGAAACGTGCGTCGCAAGGAGAGCTCCTGGCATTTAGTCAAACACGGTTCCATCAGAATGACGGAATCCTGTTTGGGACTCTGGCGGTGTGGATTTCTGAATACACGAAGGCCCCGCGCCACAGGACGCGGGGCCTTCGTGTTGTTAGGGGCGCTACTTCTTCGCCTTCAGGTAGCTGTGCACTGCTGCGGCGGCCTTGCGGCCTTCGGAGATGGCCCAGACCACGAGGCTCTGGCCGCGGCGTTGATCGCCCGCGGTGAAGATGCCTTCGACGTTGGTTGCGAAATCAGCGCCGGCCTTCACGTTGCTTCTGGCGTCCAGCTCGATGCCCAGCTGTTCCAGCAGGCCCGCCTTGGGCGAACCCACGAAGCCCATGGCCAGGGTCACCAGATCGGCGGGGATTTCGCGCTCGGTGCCGGGGATGGGCGTGAAGCCCTTGGGGCCCAGTTCCACGTTCACGACTTTCAGGGCGCGCAGATGGCCGTTGGCATCACCCAGGAATTCTGTGGTCTGGATGGCCCATTCGCGCTCGCCGCCTTCTTCCTGGGAGGAGGAGGTGCGCAGGATCTGGGGCCACGCGGGCCAGGGGTTGGAATCCAGGCGTTTGACCGGGGGTTTGGGCATCAATTCCAGCTGCAGGATGCTGGCGGCGCCCTGGCGGATGGAGGTGCCCACGCAGTCGGAGCCCGTATCGCCGCCGCCGATCACCACCACGCGCTTGTTGGTCGCCAGGATGGCTTCGCTCGCGGGCACGGTGTCGCCAGCCACGCGGCGGTTGGCCTGGCTGAGGAACTCCATGGCGAAGTGGACGCCTTTCAGATCCCGGCCCGGGACGGGCAGATCGCGGGGCACGCGCGAGCCGCCGGTCAGCAGCACCGCATCGAACTGGGCCCTTAAAAGATCACCCGTGATATCGACGCCGACATGAACATTGGTGCGGACGGTGACGCCTTCGGCTTGCATCTGCTTCTGGCGGCGGTCGATGAGGCTCTTGTCGAGCTTGAAGTCGGGAATGCCGTAGCGCAGCAGGCCGCCGATGCGGCTGTCCTTCTCGAACAGCGTCACATCGTGGCCCTTGCGGGCAAGCTGCTGGGCGGCGGCCATGCCAGCGGGGCCGCTGCCGATGACGGCGACCTTGCGTCCGGTCTTCGCCTTGGGCAGCACGGGCTTGACCCAGCCCGCTTCCCAGGCGTTATCGATGATGCTCCGCTCCACGTCCTTGATGGTGACGGGCTGCTCTTCGATGTTCAGGGTGCAGGAGGCCTCGCAGGGGGCGGGGCAGACGCGGCCCGTGAACTCGGGGAAGTTATTGGTGGACAGCAGGGTGGCCAGCGCCCGTTCCTGGTAGCCCTTGTAAATGTGGTCGTTGAATTCGGGGATGATGTTCCCCAGAGGGCACCCTCCGTGGCAGAAGGGGATGCCGCAGTCCATGCAGCGCGAGGCCTGTTCCTTGAGCGTCGCCGGGGTGGGCAGAAGCTCAAATTCGTTCCAGTCCTGGATGCGCTCGGCCTTGTCCCGCTTGCCGTGATCCAGGCGGGAGATCTCGAGAAATCCGCGAGGGTTGCCCATTACTTCACCTCCTGACCGGCGACGGCGAGTGAATCACCGGACCTCGGAGGCAGCAACTCCGAGACGGGACGACCTTGATTGGCGGAATCGCCACCGGCTTCGAGGGCGCGGCGGTATTCCTTGGGAAGCACCTTGATGAAGCGGGGCGCGAAGGCGGCCCAGTTCTCCAGGGTGGTCTTGGCCTTGGGGCTTCCGGTGCGGCGGACGTGCTCTTCCAGCAGGGCGCGGACCGTGGCGGCGTCGCTTTCGCCGAGGCTCACCAGTTCCACCATCTCCTGGTTGCAGCGCGCGTTGAATGCGCCGTCCTCGTCAAAGACGTAGGCCAGACCGCCGCTCATGCCCGCGCCGAAGTTGCGGCCCGTGTTGCCGAGCACGACGACGAGTCCGCCGGTCATGTACTCGCAGCCGTGGTCGCCCACGCCTTCGACCACCGTGATGCCGCCGCTGTTGCGGACAGCGAAGCGCTCACCGCCGCGGCCATTGAAGAAGGCCCAACCGTTGATGGCCCCGTAGAGCACCACGTTGCCGACGATCACCTGCTCTTCCGCCTTGAAGGGCGAATTCGCGGGGGGACGCACGGCGATGATGCCGCCCGAAAGGCCCTTGCCCACGTAGTCGTTGCCATCGCCCACCAGATCGAACGTCATGCCAGGCGAGGCCCAGGCGGCGAAGCTCTGGCCCGCGTGGCCCGAGAGTTTGAGCGTGAGCGTATCGGTGGGTAGACCTTCGCTGCCGTAGCGCTTGGCGATCTCGCCGCTCAGCATCGCGCCAGTGGCGCGGTCACTGTTACGGATGGGCAGCTCGATGACGACGGGCTTGCGGTCTTCCAGCGCGGGGCGCGCCAGTTCGATGAGCTTGCGATCCAGCACTTGGTCCAGCTTGTGGTCCTGGAACTCGACCTGATGGCTGGGGCTGCTGTCCGCGAGCGCGGGGCGGAACAGGACTTCCGAGGTATCCAGGCGGCTGGCCTTGGGGTTCAGGCCGGTCTTGCGCTGCACCAGGCAGTCCGTGCGGCCCACCATGTCCACCAGTCGGCGGAAGCCCAGCGAGGCCATGATGTTCCGAAGCTCTTCGGCCACGTAGAAGAAGTAGCGGACCACGTGCTCGGGCTGGCCCTGGAACTTGGCGCGCAGGGCGGGATCCTGCGTGGCCACGCCCACGGGGCAGGTGTTCAGGTGGCACTTGCGCATCATGATGCAGCCCGCGGCGATCAGCGGCGCCGTGGCGAAGCCGAATTCCTCGGCGCCCAGCAACGCGGCGATGGCCACGTCGCGGCCGGTGTTCAACTTGCCGTCCGTCTGCAGCACCGTGCGGCCGCGCAGATTGTTCATCACCAGGACCTGGTGCGCTTCGGAAAGCCCCAGTTCCCAGGGCACGCCGCTGTGGTGGATGGACGTCAGGGGCGAAGCGCCGGTGCCGCCGTTATCGCCGCTGATCAGCACGACATCGGCGTGGGCCTTCACCACGCCCGCGGCGATGGTGCCGACGCCCGCTTCGGAAACCAGCTTCACGCTGATGCGCGCGCGGGGGTTCACGTTCTTCAGATCGAAGATCAGCTGGGCCAAGTCCTCGATGGAGTAGATGTCGTGGTGGGGCGGCGGGGAGATGAGGGTCACGCCGGGCGTGCTGTGGCGCACCTTGGCGATGATCGAGTCGATCTTGTGGCCGGGCAGCTGGCCGCCCTCGCCGGGCTTGGCACCCTGGGCCATCTTGATCTGGATTTCATCGGCGTTGGCCAGGTACTCGGCGGTTACGCCGAAGCGCCCCGAAGCCACCTGTTTGATGGAGCTGCGCTTGGAATCGCCGTTGGGCAGGGGGGTGAACCGCTCGGGATCCTCGCCGCCTTCGCCGGTGTTGGAGCGGCCGCCCAGGCGGTTCATGGCCAGGGCCATGGTCTCGTGGGCCTCCTTCGAAATGGAGCCGAAGGACATGGCGCCCGTGGCGAAGCGCTTCACGATTTCAGAGACGGGCTCGACTTCCTCCAGCGCCACCGGCGCGCCCGCGGGCTTGAACTCCCAGAGTCCGCGCAGGGCCAGGGGCGTCTCGCGCGGTTCGTTCAGCAGCTTCGCGAACTCGGTGTAGCTGCTGGGGTCGTCCTGGCGCACCGCATTCTGCAGATTGGCGATGGTCTGGGGATTCCAGACGTGCTGCTCGCCGTTCACGCGGAAGTGGACATGGCCGCCGGAATCCAGCACATCCAGAGGCTCCTGACCGAAGGCGTGGGCGTGGCGAACGAGGGTCTCCATGGCGATCTCGCGCAGCCCAACGCCGCGCACGCGGCTGGCGGTGCCGCTGAAATACTCGTCGACGACGAACTGGTCGATGCCGATGGCTTCGAAGATCTGCGCGCCCTGGTAGCTGGCCAGCGTGCTGATGCCCATCTTGGACATGGTCTTGAGCACGCCCTTCTTGAGGGCCTTGATGTATTTCGCGCTGGCGTCTTCCAGGGTCAGCCCTTCGGGCATGTAGCCCTTGCGGATCAGATCCGCCAGGGTCTCAAAGGCCATGTAGGGATTCACCGCACCGGCGCCGAAGCCCAGCAGCAGCGCCATGTGCGCCACTTCGCGGGGTTCGCCCGATTCAATGATGAGGCCCGCGCGCATGCGCGTTCCCTCGCGGGTCAGGTGATGATGGACGGCCGCGGTCGCGAGCAGGCTGGGGATGGGCGCGTGGCGCTCGTCGATGTGGCGGTCGCTGAGGATCAGGATGCTGGCGCCGTCGGCGATGGCGCGGCTGGCCTCCTTGCAGAGGGTCTTCAGCGCTTCGTAGAGATTGCGCTCGGGGTCGCCTTCCGCCTTGAACCGCATGGAGAGGGTCGCCGTGCGGAAATCGGGGAACAGGTTGCGGCGCAGCTTGGAGAGATCCTCATCGGTGAGGAAGGGGTGCGGCAGTTCCACCATGCGGCACTGGCGCGGCGTTTCTTCCAGCAGATTGCCTTCGCCGCCCACGCAGCTGACGAGACTCATCACGATCTCTTCGCGCAGGGGGTCGATGGGCGGGTTGGTCACCTGCGCGAAGTGCTGCTTGAAATAGCGGAACAGCAACTGGGGGCGATCCGATAGCACCGCCAGCGGGATATCGATGCCCATGGATCCCACCGGCTCCTCGCCGTTCGTGCCCATGGGCGTGAGGATCATGCGCAGATCCTCTTCGGTGTAGCCGAACGCCTGCTGGAGCGTGGGCGTCCGTTCCGGGTCAATGGCGTAGATGTTCGGCGCCTTGGGCAGGTTGCCCAGCTCGATCTTGTTCTCGGCCAGCCAGGCGCCGTAGGGCTGCTGCGTGGCGACCTTGTGTTTGATCTCCTCGTCAGAGACGATGCGGCCTTCCTCCGTGTCCACCAGGAACATCTTCCCGGGCTGGAGGCGGCCCTTCTGCTGGATCTTGGAAGGCTCGAATTGCAGCACGCCGAATTCGCTGGCCATGACCACCAGCCCGTCCGTCGTGATCACCCACTTGGCGGGGCGCAGGCCGTTGCGATCCAGCGTCGCGCCGATGAGCTTGCCGTCGGTGAACGCCAGAGCCGCGGGGCCATCCCAGGGTTCCACCAGGCAGCCGTGATACTCGTAGAAGGCCTTCTTCTCCAGCGACATGTCCGGATCGTGGCTCCAGGCCTCGGGCACCAGCATCATCATCACGTGGGGCAGGCTGCGGCCGCTGCCCAGATGCAGGAAGTCCACCACCTGGTCCAGCGCCTGGGAATCAGAGGCGTCGGGCCGCGCGATGGGGCGGAAATCCTCGATGGCGTCCTCGCTGAAGGACTCGCTCTTGAGCATCGCCTCGCGGCCGGACAGCCACGCCATGTTGCCGCGCAGCGTGTTGATCTCGCCGTTGTGCGCCAGCAGGCGATAGGGATGCGCGCGCTTCCACGTCGGGAAGGTGTTGGTGGAGAAGCGGGAATGCACCAGCGCGAAGCGGCTCAGGGTGCGCTTATCGGCCAGTTCCGGGTAGAAGGCCGCCACCTGCTCGGCCAGCATCAAGCCCTTGTAGACAATGGTGCGCGCGGAGCAGGAGCAGATGAAGAAGTTCTCGAAGTTCGCCTTCTGTCCCGCCCGCTTGCGGATGGTGTAGAGCGTCTGTTCGAAGGACTCGGTGGGGCAGTTGCGGCCGATGAAGAGCTGCAGGATGCAGGGCATGGATTCCTGCGCCACGGGGCCCAGGGCAGAGGTGTCGATGGGCGGCTTGCGCCAGCCCAGGATGGTCTGGCCGTGATGCATGACCGCGGCTTCGAGGATGGCCTGATGCTCGCGGCAGGTCGCCGGGTCCATCGAGAAGAAGCACATCGCCACCGCGTAGTCGCCGGGGGCGGGCAATTCCACGCCCTGGGCGCGCATCTCTTCCGCGAAGAAGGCGTGGGGAATCTGGATCATGATGCCCGCGCCATCGCCCGTCAGCGGATCGCTTCCCGCCGCGCCGCGGTGGGTCAGGTTGCCCAGGATCTCAAGCCCCTTGCCCACGATGTCATGAGTGGCTTCCTTGCGCAGGGTGGCCACAAAACCAAGACCACAGGCGTCGTGTTCAAAGGCGGGATCGTAGAGTCCTTGGCGGGGCGGCAGAGGCATCTGGACATCCTTGTGCAACAAAGCTTGGCGGCATTGCCCGTCCCTGCAGTAACGAGGGCTGGGGCTGGAATCGATCGCCCGCGCATTCCGAAAAACCGACGGCGCGGGCGAGAAGAACTTCGATTATAGGTGATCTGGGCCACATTTCGGCCCGCAAGATGTTCGAGATGCTTGAATTTTCAGCCGATGGCTGATTCGCCGATCTCGCCCGTGCGAATACGCACGCACTGATCCAGATCCAGGACGAAGATTTTCCCATCCCCGACTTCGCCCGTCCGGGCGGCTGTGGTCAGGATGTCCATCGTGGCCTGGACGTAATCCTCGTTGACGGCGATCTCGAGCTTCACCTTGCGCAGCAGGTTGCCCACCTCCTTGACGCCGCGATAGACCTCGGTGGCCCCCTTCTGGCGGCCACAGCCCAGCACCGTGCTGACGGTCATCAGGTTCACGCCCTTGCTCTCCAGGGCCTTTTTCACTTCCTCCAGCTTCTGGGGCTGGATGATGGCGATGATGTATTTCATGTCACGTCTCCCGTGTATCCGCTATTCCAGCACCGTGTAGCCTGCTTCCCTGTGCTGAGACAGGTCCAGCCCGACCAGTTCATCGTGGCCATGGGCGCGCATGCCGATCAAGGCATCCACGATCTTGAACAGGATGATGGACATCACCAGGGCGAAGGCGAAGGGGATCACGCCCGTGACGAACTGCGTCCAGAGCTGGGCCGGGTTGCCGTGGATCAAGCCGTTGGCGCCGGCTTCGTTGACCGCCTTGGAGGCGAAGATGCCGGTGGCGATGGTGCCCCACAGGCCGCCGACGCCATGCACGCCGAAGGCGTCCAGGCTGTCGTCGTAGCCCAGTTTGGGCTTCACATAGACCACCATGCAGAAGCAGATGATGCTGACGCTGACGCCGATGGCGATGGCCGAAAGCGGGCTGACAAAACCGCAGGCGGGGGTGATGGCGACCAGTCCGCCGACGATGCCCGTGGCGACGCCCAGCAGCGTGGGACGGCCCGTGTGCCACCAATCCAGCACGGCCCAGGTGAATCCGGCGGCGGCGGCAGCGGTGTTCGTATTGACGAAGGCCAGGGCCGCCGTGCCGTTGGCGGCCAGCGCGCTGCCCGCGTTGAAGCCGAACCAGCCGAACCAGAGAATGCCCGTGCCCAGCACCGTGAAGGGCAGGCTGTGGGGCGGCTGAGGCTCATGCTCGTAGCCCGTGCGCTTGCCGACCAGCACCGCCGTGGCGATGGCACCCGCGCCCGCGCTGATGTGGACCACGGACCCGCCCGCGAAATCCAGCGCGTGCATCTTGTATAGCCAGCCGCCCGCGCCCCAGACCCAGTGAGCGATGGGCGCGTAGACCAGCAGGCTCCAGAGGATCGAGAAGACCAGGAAGCCCGCGAAATTGATGCGCTCGGCGAAAGCGCCCACGATCAGCGCCGGCGTGATGACCGCGAACATCATCTGGAAGGCCATGAACTGCAGATGGGGGATGGTGGCCGCGTAATCGCTGGGGGCGACGCCCACGCCGCGCAGGCCCGCCCAGGCGAAGCTGCCGATGAGCCCGTGTTTGTCCGGTCCGAAGGCCAGGGAATATCCCAGCAGCACCCAGACCAGGCTGATCGCGCAGCCCAGGATGAAGCACTGCATCAGCACCGAGAGGATATTCTTTCGGCGCACCAGACCGCCGTAGAAAAAGGCAAGCCCCGGTGTCATGAAGAACACCATGGCTGTGGCGATGAGCACCCACGCGGTATCACCCGCATTGATCGCGTTCATGGGAATTCAATCTCCTTGAGGTAGTGGCGTGAAAGGTGTGTGCCGTCGGAAACGCCGCCGGTTCATGCGCATTCTCAAGCAGACTTGGTGCCAACGGGTTTAAGTTATTGTTAAAATTGTATTTGTGTTGAAAATAGGGCTGGGGATGGCAGGGTATATACCTACGGATATGTTGGTTCCATGGTTAAAGCATACCTGCGTGTAGCTTTGCGGTTCTGCGAGTGCCCACGGCCCCCCTCAAATGCAAGGGGCATGGACATCCTCAGGGCAGGGGATTCGTGCGGGGGCTGTGGGCGGCTACCGATTCATTCTTCCTGATGCAATACCCAGTAAGTGTCAAACGTGACGGCGCTGCCTTTTTTGATGCATCCCACAAAAACACATCCTGATTTACTGGTGATTTCCGATTTAATCGTATATTTTGCACCTTCACCTTGGATCGAACATAATTTCGCGCCTGATTTCGAGACAAATGGATATACCCACGGCCCCCTATAATTGAAGTTACCATTCGATTGCGGTACGCCCGGCGTTTCCATTTGGAAGACCTTCAGGATCCTTCGCCCCGGAAAAAGTTTGGCGGGATCGAAGGGCAGCCTGCGTCGGTCCAGGTTGATCTTGACACGCAGCGATACCGGGGGTGCATCCTCCCCATTGGCCCGTTTTTCTCCAAACGCTCCATATGTAAAATGAACATCAAATAAATCCGTGTATGGATGCCCACTGCCCAGACAAAGCTCTTCATTCCAGTAGCTTTTGATCAGGTATGACCGCTCATCCAGAAACCCGCGGCTGGGATCAAAATACGCATGATAGGGCGTTACGCCCTGGAAAACCTGAAATCGATACACCGGAAGCGCCTTGGCAACGGCGGCGTAGTCGTGCCGCCCCTGGGGGGTGGAATCCAGAGTCTGCCAGACCTCCCCATCGTTGATACTGAACGCCACGTTCACCCGGCAGGCCTTATCCATGGACCATTCGAGCTGTCCCTTTTCGTCCACCTGGATCCGCAATCGGGGCGCCTGGGTCGATGCACAGCCCAGATCCACCCGCTTGGGCACCTCCCCGGGCAGCCCCAGGCGCAACTCCGAGAACTTGCGCCCGGGCCGAAGGAATTTTTCCCAATGGGTCTGCCCCTGACTGTCCTGGATGGGAAGCCCCATTTCTGCGGGGACCTTGCCCTGCCCCTCCACCCAGACTTCGGCGGGGCAGGAATCACTGCGATGGGCGCGCCGGGTAGGGTAATCGGTGTATTCCACCATCTGAACATCCGAAAGAAAGGGAACGCCCTTGTGGAAAATACCGGAAAGGAGAATGACATTTTCCACGGTGTTTGGCGTCAGGGTCATTTCCTGCTCCCAGCGTCCGGGGGCGGCCATCGCGCCCAGCGCCAGAGCCAGCCATAAAGCCACACAGGTGAAGGTTTTGTTCGGCATGGGATCCTCAGGGCGGGGGATTCGTGCGGGGGCAGTGGGAAAGGTCCGGGTTTCAGCCCTGGTCAGCTCTTTACGCGCTTGATGACTTCCATGGCGGCCCGGCTGTTGTGGTAGGGGCATTTCCAGGGGCCGATCTTTTGGCTGTCCGCAAAAACGGGATAGTCGGGTTTGACCCTTCCATCGCGCTCCAAGATGGCGAACCATTCGCCCTTGGCGTGATCGATGACCTTGGCGTCGATGAATTCCCAGGCGCGCAGGGCGGCGTCGAGGTGCGCCTGCTGGCCGCCGATCTGCCAGGCGTTGAGAAAGCCCACGACGGCTTCGGCCTGGGGCCACCAGTGCTTATCCGTGTTCAGGGGGCCGTTGGCATCGCCGTCGTAGAGCACGGCGCCATCCGCATCCAGGCCATGCGCCAGCACGGCATCGGCGAGATCCAGGGCCACCTGCTTGGTCCTGGCCTTCAGCGCTTCATCGCCGATGGCCGCGGCGGCTTCCCAGAACAGCCAGCTGGCTTCGATATCGTGCCCGTAACTGATCTTGGAGAGCAGCGTCTGCCAGTCCATATCAAAGAACAGTTCGCAGTGCGGGAAGGGCTGGGCGTAGA
>Ga0116170_10003174_pt1 | contig 15472 bp, 16 predicted proteins | sample AD_JPNHW1_MetaG_FD_89797 | JGI IMG/M metagenome (GOLD analysis project Ga0116170, IMG submission 89797) | Active sludge microbial communities of municipal wastewater-treating anaerobic digesters from Japan - AD_JPNHW1_MetaG | ecosystem: Engineered > Bioreactor > Anaerobic > Digestate | place...
CTAGGCGCGAACCATAAGTTGTCGCCTCGTGCAGCGAACCATAAGCTGTCGTTCGCGACAACTTATGGTTTCGGGGCACAATGACTTCGGACGTTGTCGGAAGTCGCTCTGGTGGAGATGGCGGGAATTGAACCCGCGTCCAAGAAGTGCGGCGTGGAGGGTCGTCCACAGGCTTGTTCCGCTTTGGATGACCTCTACAGGGATGAGAGCGGACGACCCTGATCGAGGACTTGTCCCTGGATTTCAGCCGCCGTCAGGAGACGTCGCGATGGCCTATTCTGTTCCCTCCTTCGGCAGGCCGAAGCCACCCGTTGGAAGGTTTTACGAGCCCGCTACCAGAAGATCACGGGGACTCGCTCGATCCGCGATTAAGCGGCGAGGGCCAGTTCGAAGTTATCGTTGGCAGTTTTGTTTTGATCGGCTTGATAAGGGGGCCAACCGACCAACCCCCGCCTGCGCCTCACACCCCTGCAAACAACCTGTCGAAACCAGTCATCCCCAAGGTGTGTGCATTTCGCCAGGGTCCGAAAACCCGGGCATGGACGCCAAGTATGGCCGGGAGCCGCTCCAAGCTCAAGCGGCCTTGACGATGCGGGGGAACAGGATGTTGTTCTCCAGGTAGATGTGCCGAACCAGACTGCGGGCCAGCTCCTGGCATGCGGCGTAGAGCTTGCGCTGCAACGGAACGGCGTTCTCGGGCGGGACGAAACCGGCGGTCAGCTTGCGGATGCGCACCAGCAGGCCTGCGGCGGCATCATGTTCGTCCTGGAACAGCGTCACGGGTTCGAACAGTTCCTCCACATCCTGGACCTCGCGGCCCTGGACCTTGGCGAGGATGGCGGGAAACAGGGCGACTTCTTCTTCCTTCAGGTGGGCGCGCATCTCGGTACAGAAGAGATCCACTTCATCCCGAATGGCGTAGAGTTCGGGAATCCAATGGCCATCCTGGGAGGCAGCAGCCTCGGCAAGGTTCTCAAGCTCGGCCATGCCGTGACGAGTCTCCAGGTGGTAGTCCTCGAGCAGATGGCGAATCAAGGATTCCGTGGTCGCCGTCTCCCAGACGTCCAGGTCCTTGCGCTCAATTTCGCTCAGGCAAATCTCGTAGCTCATGGCATCCCTCGCACCCATATGGTGCCTGAATGAAGGCAGCGTTCCCTCCCCAGGAAATAAAGGGGAAGACATTCCCGCTACACTGTTGCCCCGGAGGCCTGATTGATCCGACACCGCGGGAACATCTTCATCCTGTCCGCCCCTTCGGGAACGGGCAAGTCCACGCTTGCAAAACGTTTGGTGCGGGACCTTTCGGATTTGATCTTTTCGATCTCATTCACCACCCGGAATCCGCGCCAGGGCGAGGTGGACGGCCAGGACTACTTCTTTGTGGACCGCCCGATCTTCGACGGGATGGTGGCCCAAAACGAACTGGCTGAATGGGTCGAGGTCTACGACAACCGCTACGGCACGGGCAAGGCATGGGTCCAAGAGAAGTTGGACGCGGGCGTGGACGTGCTGCTGGACATCGAGACCGTGGGGGCCAGGAACGTGAAGCAGGCGTTCCCGGACGCCATCATGATCTTCCTGCTGCCCCCCAGCGCTGATGAGTTGGCCAAGCGGCTGCGCGGGCGCGGCAAGGACTCGGAAGCGCAGATCCGGCTGCGCCTGGGCCACGCACGGCACGAGATGGAGCAGTTTCCGCACTACGACTACCTGGTCGTGAACGATGATCTGGAGCAGGCCTACCGCGAGCTGGAGTCCATCGTGCTGGCGGCGCGCTGCGCGCAGGCGCGGTCTTCCCGCCGGGCCAAGGGCATTCTGGAAACATTCGAGACGCCGCGATGAAAGCCGTATCTGGACAGAAAGCGATGCAGACCATGACGCAATTTGCCGGAAAGAATTGGATCTGGATGGTGGCGGTGGGCACCACGCTCACGTACGCGCCCCTGGCGGGACGCACCGGCGAGGAGCGCGCGCGGCAGCGCAGCCTGGACACCCTGGCCGAGGTCATGGGCGTCATCGAGAAGAGCACGGTGGAGCCTCCCACCCCCAAGCAGATCACCCACGCCTCCATCCAGGGCATGCTGCACACGCTGGATCCGCACTCGAACTACATGGACGAGACGGAATTCCGAACCCTGCGGGAGGACCAGCGCGGCACGTTCTTCGGCATCGGAAGCATCATCCAGCAGCAGCCGGATGGCATCGTGGTCATCAGCACGGTGCGCGGCGGCCCCTCCGATAAGGTCGGCATCCGCTCCGGCGACTACATCCGCGAAATCGACGGCAAGAGCACGGAAGGCTTCACCAGCAACCAGGCGGTGCAGAAGCTGCGCGGCGACAAGGGCACCGTGGTGGAAGTCTCCGTCCAGCGCCCCGGAACGCCGGATCTGATCCGCTTCAGCCTCACGCGCGCCGAGATCCCCTCCAATAGCGTCTCCTTCGCCTTCATGCTGACGCCCACCACGGGTTTCATCACCATCAAGGACTTCGGCGAGACGACCTCGGACGAATTCGAGCGGGCGGTGCGCAACCTCAAGGCGCAGGGGATGAAGGAACTGGTCATCGATCTGCGGCGCAACGGCGGCGGCATACTGGACGCCGCGCTGGGCATCTGCCGACAGATCCTGGGACCCAATGAACTGATCGTGAGCCAGAAGGGCCGCGACGGGCGGAACGTGGGCGAAACCCGCACCCCCAAAGGCATCTCCATTGATCCCTATCCCATCGTCGTGCTGATCGACCGCGGCACCGCCTCGGCCTCCGAGATCGTCTCCGGCGCCATCCAGGACCATGACCGCGGTCTGGTGGTGGGCCAGACGAGCTGGGGCAAAGGCCTGGTGCAAAGCGTCATGCCCATCGGCCGCTCGCGCGGGCTGGCGCTCACCACCGCCCGCTACTACACGCCGTCGGGCCGCTGCATCCAGCGCGACTACCAGCACGGCCTGGACGACTACTACCTGCCCGAAGAGGAAAAGGGCTCGGCCGCGACGCCCAAGGGGCCGCAGTACCGCACGGATCTGGGCCGAACCGTCTATGGCGGCGGCGGCATCACGCCCGACTACTACGCGGAAGAAGACAAGCTGGGCACCTTCGCCGTCAACCTGCGCGCCCGCTACGGCGTGTTCTTCAAGTTCGCGGTGATCGAGAAGGAGAAGCACGGCGTCAAGCCCCAGCAGGAACCCGACGACGCCCTGATGGCGCGCTTCAAGGCCTATCTGCAGGAGCAGAAGATCGCCTTCACGGACGCCGAGTGGAATGACGCGACGAACCAGAACGATATGCGCATCCAAATCGCCATGGAGATGCAGAACGTGGCCTTCGGCACCGAGGCGGGCTTCCGCTACCTCTGCGCCCGCAACGCCCAGGTAAAGAAGGCCCTGGAGGCCTTTGCCGAAGCCGAAAAGCTGCTGAAGAAGAAGCTGCTCACCTACAAGCCCCGGACGGACGAAACCATCGCCATGCGATAGGGATCGATTCCCGCCCCCTGCAAGGCACGAAGTGACCATGAGCCAAGCCGCATGGCATTAGGATTTCCCTATCTGGAGGATCCATGCGCCGCCTTGCCCTTCCATTCGCACTCGTCACGCTGACCCTGGTCGCCCAGCGCCCCATGCAGATCGGCGATCTCTATCGCACCCAGCGCGTGGCGGATCCGCAGATCGCCGCAAGCGGCGCGCGCGCGTGGCAGGTGGGCACGGTGGACATGGCGGCGAACCGCACCATGACGCGCATCTGGCTCCAGAAGCCGGGCGAAGCCGCCAAGGCGCTGGATCTGGGCACCGGCTACCAGAGCCGCCCGCGTTTCAGCCCCGATGGACAGAAACTGTCCTATCAGGCGGATGGCCAGATCTGGGTGCTGGATCTCACCAGTGGCGAGAAGCGCCAGATCAGCCATCTGAGCGGCGATAGCGAGGGCCAGGTCTGGAGTCCGGATGGACAGTACCTGGCGTTCACCAGCGTCACTGTGCCCTCGGGCAATGACGCCGAAAACGCGGCCTACCTGAAGCGCCTGAGCGAAACCAAGGTCAGCGCCCATCACGCCACGGCGCTGATGTTCCGCCACTGGAACGAATGGAAGGACGCCCAGCAGGTCAGCCATCTCTTTGTGGTGAAGGCCGATGGCACAAGCCAGCGCGACCTGACGCCGGGCTTCACGAACGACGTGCCCAATTTCGCGGGCTTGGCCAGCGGCGACGACTTCGCTTGGTCGCCCGATTCCAGGGCCATCGCCTTCGGATCCCATCCCGAACAGCACAAGGCCGTGAGCACCAACGGCGAGATCTTCGAGGTGAGCCTCGAAGGCGGCGCACCGCACATCCTGAGCGGCATGAACAAGGCCATGGACACGCAGCCGCGGTACTCGCCCGATGGCCGGTACCTGGCGTGGCGCGCCCAGCGGCGTCCCGGCTACGAATCCGATCAGTGGGAGATCTGGGTGCTGGATCACGCCACCCACGCGCTGCTGAAGACCACGCACCATTTCCACGAAAGCGTCGGCGATTTCGCCTGGGCCCAGAACGGCAACGGGTTTGATCTCGTCTTCGCGGCGGAGGCCAAGGGCTGGCGCGAACTCTACCGCTGGGATCTGAAGGCGGCCGCGCCCACGCAGCTCACGCACGGCCTGACGGTGGGGGAGTTCACCATCGCACCGGATGGCCGCAGCGCCCTGGCCAAACTCAGCACGCTGGCCACGCCGCCGGATCTCTACGACATCGACTTGGCCAGCGGCAAAGCCACGCGCGCCACCCACCACAACAAGGCCCTGGCCCAGGAGCTGGGCACGAACGAAGCCGAAGCCCTGTGGGTGAAGGGCCCCGACGGCGTGCCCGTCCACGCCTGGGTGCTCAAGCCCGCGAACTTTGACCCGGCGAAGAAATACCCCGTGGCCTTCGTCATCCACGGCGGCCCCCAGGGATCGAACGGCAACGAATGGCATCCCCGCTGGAACGGCCAGGCCTTCGCCGGCGCGGGCTTCTTCACCGTCATGCCCAATCCCCGCGGCTCGACGGGCTTCGGCCAGACCTTCACCGATGGCATCCGCGCCGACTGGAACGGCAAGGTGATGAAGGATCTGCTGGCCACCCTGGACGGCGCGCTGAAGAAGTATCCCAGCGCCGATCCCAAGCGCGTGGTGTGCCTGGGCGCCAGCTACGGCGGATACGCCACCAACTGGCTGGCGGGCCATCACCCCGAGCGCTTTGCCGCCTTCATCACCCACGCGGGCATCTGGAACCTGGAATCCATGCAGGTGGGCAGCGAAGAGCTGTGGTTCCCCACCTGGGAGTTCAAGGGCTGGCCCTGGCAGAGCCCGGAGAACCTGCAGCGCTGGCGCGCCCAGAGCCCCAGCACCGGCGCAGCCAAGCTCTCCAAGCCCCATCTCGTGATCCACGGCGAACAGGATTTCCGCGTGCCCGCGGGCGAGGCCTACCAGCTGTTCAACACCCTGCAGGTCCGCGGCATCCCCAGCGAGCTGATCATCTTCCCCGACGAGTGCCACTTCGTGCAGAAGCCGCAGAACTCGAAGTACTGGTACGAGTCCGTTCTCGGGTGGTGCAAGCGCTGGACGAAGTAGCCGGCTTTCGCGCTACAGCCCGTTCACGATGAGGATGGCCGGTTGGAAGCCCAGGGATGCAGCGTCCCTGGGCGTTTCCATTTCCCAGACGGCGATACGGTCGGCGTGAGGCTTCCAGAAATCCGGACGGGCCTTCAACTCGGAGAGCGGCAGGTGCAGCATCAGGTGCTCGGGCAGGTCGCTCAGAGCCTCTTCGTCCAAATCGGCGGCTTCATCGGCCTCCCACAGCAGGCCGCAGCGGGCCTCTGGGCACTCATTCCATAGCTGAAAGATTTCGCTTGGCTCGAAGCTGGAGAACAGCACGCGGTCCAGCGCGTCGGAGGCCTCCACCACGGCCAGGGCCTGGCGCCAGCCGGGTTCGCCCTTCAGTTCCACGTTCACAAGTTTGGCGGGCAGATCCAGCACATCGGATAGCCTGGGCACAGCCTCGCCGTTCTTCAGCCGGGGCAGATCGCAGGCTTTCAGCTTGCGCAGCACGCCGCCCGCCTGGGCCGTGCGGGCGAGGTCATCGTCGTGCAGGACCATGCACACGCCATCCTGGGTGGGCTGCACATCCAGTTCGAAGCCATCCATGCCCGCCTTGAGCGCCGCCTGGAAGGCTTCCAGGGAATTCTCCAAATGGGCGGAAGAAAGCCCGCGATGACCCAGTACCAGCGACATGAAACCTCCCAAAGCCTGTGCCGACACTTTAGCGCAAGGTCGCGACGGGCCATGGCATCAAGGGCAGGATCTCAGTGGGCCGCTGCAGAGACCGCCGGCGAGGTCAGCAGGCGGCGTCCTCCGGCAAGGCAGGCCTTGTGCGTGATGTGATGCTCGAATTCCGGGCGGAAGGCCTCCAGCGCGGATTGCACGGGGCCGATGGCGGCATCGCCCAGGGCGCACAGCGTCCGCAGGCCGATGCGCGGGGTCAGGCTCTCCAGCAGATCCAGATCCTCCATGCGCCCTTCGCCATGCTCGATGCGATCCAGCACCTTCATCATCCAGGCGCAGCCTTCGCGGCAGGGCGTGCACTGGCCGCAGCTCTCGTGCGCGTAGAAGCGGGCGAGGCGCAGCACGGCCTGGACGATGCAGGTGTCCTCGTCCATCACGATGACGCCGCCGGAACCCGCCATGCTGCCGCGCTGGGCAAGGCTATCGAAATCCATGGGCACGTCGAACGCTGTCGCATCCAGCATCGGTGCGGAGCTTCCGCCGGGAATCACGGCCTTGATGGGACGCCCGGTGCGGCTGCCGCCCGCGAGATCGTTCAGCAGGAAAGCCAGCGGCAGGCCCAGGGGCAGTTCGTACAGTCCCGGCTTCTTCACATGGCCGGAGATGCCAAAGATGCGCGTGCCCGTGTTATTGAGCGCGCCGATGCGCGCGTAGGCTTCGCCACCCATGCGCAGGATCGGTGGGATCGCGGCCAGGGTCTCCACGTTATTCACCGTGGTGGGCTGGCCGTAGGCGCCGACCTGCGCCGGGAACGGGGGCTTCACGCGCGGCTCGCCGCGACGGCCTTCCAAAGAGTTCAGCAGGGCTGTTTCCTCGCCGCAGATGTAGGCGCCCGCGCCGCGATAGGTGAGCAGATCGAAGTCGAAGCCGCTGCCCAGGATGTTCTTCCCCAGGTAGCCCGCGGCCCGCGCCTCGTGGATCGCCGCGTCCAGCTTGTCCACCAGCCACTTGAACTCGCCGCGCACGTAGATGAATCCGGCTTTGCACTGCATGGCCCAGCCCGCGATCACCAGGCCTTCGATGAGCTGATGCGGGTTGAATTCGAGGATCGCGCGATCCTTGAAAGTGCCCGGCTCGCCTTCATCGGCGTTGCACACGATGTAGCGCGTGTGCCGTTTTTCGGGCGTATCCTTGGGCATGAAGGACCACTTCTGGCCAGTGAAGAAACCCGCCCCGCCGCGGCCCCGCAGCTGGCTGGCCTTCACCTCGGCGATGATGGCGGCGGGTTCACGCTTGAGCGCATCGCGCAGGGCGATATAGCCCTCGTGCTTGCGCTCGTAGATCTCGCGATGCCAGTTCTCGAAATCCCCCGCACCGCGCAACATCAGGTTGGGAAACAGATCGGAGCCAAAGCCCTCGAAGGTGTAGAAGTCCGGTCCGGCTACGCGAGACATCATTCCCCCCACGCCTTGCGCTCGCCGCGACGGCACGCGTCCAGGATCGCATCCACGCCCACCTCGTCCACGAAATCCTCGTAGGCGTCATAGTTCACCTGCACACAGGGACCGCTGCCGCAGGAGGCCAGGCATTCCACCTCCTCCACGCTGAAGAGCCCGTCCGGTGTGGGTCCATCCCCGGGCTTGGCGCCCGTGCGCTCGACGACCTTCTCCAGCACCTGCGCCGCGCCATTCAACGCGCAGCAGACATTGGTGCAGACCTGGATGTGGTATTTCCCGACGGGCTGCTTCTGGAACATCGTGTAGAAGGTCGCCACGCCGAAGATATGGGATTCGGGAATACCCAGCACCCGCGCCGTTTCGCGCATGGCGGAGAGGCTTACGAATCCGAAATCCTTCTGGGCCACGTAGAGCGCGGGCAGCGTGGCGGCGAGGGGATCTGGATACCGCTGCGCCAGGGCGCGGATTTCCGCTTCGGCCTCGGGACTCAGAACCCTGCGCTCGCTGTCAGGCCGTCGTTGGCCAGGCGCCAGACCGCTTGGGGAGGTCTCGACGGGATCGGAGTTGGAAGCTGCGGTCATACGGACACCCTGTAGGGATCGAGTGGGGCCAGTCTATCCCAGGAATGACAAGGGCGACCCCATGGAGTCGCCCGCAAAAGTGGAACCCACAAGCTGGGATGCCAATCAGAGCTTGGTGTGGCTGCCGTCGCAATAGGGAGCATCTTCGGTGTGCTTGCACATGCAGATGGCGACCGTCTGTTTCTCGCCGACCTCGAACTTCACGGGCCGCAAATCCGTGGGCCGATGGCTGCCATCACAGAAACCGCCCTTGGTCGAAAGCCCGCAGGCACACCAGTGATAGGTGCCTGGTTCCAGATCCAGAACCAACGGCTTGTTGTCTGCGATCTTGGGTTCGCTCATGGCGCTGCTCCTTGTGTGCGATTGGTAATCAACACCAATTATCGACATTCACTGCCGAAAGTTTCATATTTCAATAAAATATTTTCAGTCAATCCTCACCGCTTCAATCTCCAAGGCGATCGCCACCTCCTCGCCGATGACGCCGGGATAGCCCTTGATGCCGTAATCGCTGCGATTGAGGGTGAGGGTGCCCTCGAACCCGATGCGGTAATCATTGGAAGGCCCCCTGGCTCCGCCCAGGGCGGTCATGGGGATGACGATCCGGCGCGTGACACCATGCATGGTGAAATCGCCTGTCACCTCGAGCTTTCCCTTGGCCACCTCGCGCACGGCCACGCTGCGGAAGGAAAGGAAGGGGAACTTGTCCACGTCAAAGAAATCAGCGTTGCGCAGGTGCTTGTCTCGCGCCTCGTTGTCCGTGTTGATGCTGGCGGATTCGATGTTCACCTCCACCGACGAAGCCGCGAGACGGGCCTCGTCCAGGCGGATCACCCCCTGGAATCGCGTGAAGCGGCCCGAAACCTTTGATAGGCCCAGGTGCCGGACCTTGAAACTCACTTCCGAATGGATGGGGTCAATCTTGTAGGTATCCGCTGCCGCCACGGAAACCCCCAAGGCGAACAGGGCCCCAAGAGCGATTTTGGTAAACAAATACGACAAACGCATGGCAAACCCCTTTCGCGAGATCTGCCGTTTCGGATGCATGGAACCCAACAGGCGTCACAACACCTGTCGAATGGAGTAATACGAGGCCGCCTCTGACTTACGAGGGCTGCACGCAGACTTCCGCACCTTTCTCCGAAAACTCGCGCGCCTTCTCCGACATCCCGGCCTCCAGGGCCGCTTCGTCGTTCATGCCATGACTCGATGCGTAGTCGCGAACATCCTGCGTAATCCTCTCGGTATCGCCAGAGGCGATACCGAGGCCGCCTCTGACTTACGAGGGCTGCACGTAGACTTCCGCGCCTTTCTCCGAAAACTCGCGCGCCTTCTCCGACATCCCGGCCTCCAGTGCCGCTTCGTCGTTCAGGCCATGACTCGATGCGTAGTCGCGAACATCCTGCGTAATCTTCATCGAGCAGAAGTGGGGGCCGCACATGGAGCAGAAGTGGGCGACCTTGGCGCCTTCGGTGGGCAGGGTCTCGTCGTGGAATTCGCGAGCGGTGTCGGGGTCCATCGCCAGATTGAACTGATCCTCCCAGCGGAACTCGAAGCGGGCCTTGCTCATGGCGTCATCCCAACTCCGCGCGCCCGGATGGCCCTTCGCGATATCGGCGGCGTGGGCGGCGATCTTGTAGGCGATGACGCCGTCCTTCACGTCCTTCTTGTTGGGCAGGCCCAGGTGCTCTTTCGGCGTCACGTAGCAAAGCATGGCCGTGCCCATCCATCCGATCATGGCGGCCCCGATGGCGCTGGTGATGTGGTCGTAGCCCGGCGCGACATCCGTGGTCAAGGGCCCCAGGGTGTAGAACGGCGCCTCGTGACAGGACTTCAACTGGCGATCCATGTTCTCTTGGATCAGGTGCATGGGCACATGGCCGGGGCCTTCGATGAAGACCTGGACATCGTGCTTCCACGCGAGCTTGGTCAGCTCGCCCAGCGTATCCAGTTCGCCGAACTGCGCTTCGTCATTGGCATCCGCAAGGCTGCCGGGCCGCAGGCCGTCGCCCAGGGAAAACGCCACGTCGTAGCTCTTGAGGATTTCGCAGATGTCCTCGAAATGCGTGTAGAGGAAGTTTTCCTTGTGATGCGCGAGGCACCACTTCGCCAGGATGCTGCCACCGCGGCTGACGATGCCCGTCGTGCGCTTGGCCGTCAACGGCACATGGCGCAGAAGCACGCCCGCGTGGATCGTGAAGTAGTCCACGCCCTGCTCGCACTGTTCGATGAGGGTGTCGCGGAAGATCTCCCAGGTCAGATCCTCGGCCTTGCCGTTCACCTTCTCCAGGGCCTGATAGATGGGCACGGTGCCAATGGGGACGGGGCTGTTGCGCAGGATCCATTCGCGGGTTTCGTGGATGTTGTCGCCCGTGCTGAGATCCATCACCGTGTCCGCGCCCCAGCGGATGGACCAGGCCATCTTCTCGACCTCTTCCTCGATGGAGGAGGCCACGGCGCTGTTGCCGATGTTCGCGTTGATCTTCACCAGGAACTTGCGCCCGATGATCATGGGTTCGGCTTCGGGATGGTTGATGTTGGCCGAAATCACCGCGCGGCCTCGCGCCACCTCGTCCCGCACGAACTCGGGCGTGATGAAGCTGTTGATGCCAGCGGCCTCGCGCCCCAGGTTCTCGCGAATGGCGACGAATTCCATCTCGGGCGTGACGATGCCCTGGCGGGCGTAGTGCATCTGGGTGACGTTCTTCCCGTGCTTGGCCCGAAGCGGCTTGCGCTCGGCGTGAAAGCGGATGGCGTCAAGCTCGGGATCCCGCTCGCGCAGCTTGCGGTACAGGCTGGTAGCGCCGGGCAGCTCCTCCACATCGCCGCGCTCCATGATCCAGGGCAGGCGCAGGGCTGGAAGCCCCTTGGCTAGATCGATCTCCGCGTTGGGGTCCGTATAGGGGCCCGATGTGTCGTAGAGCGTGACCGGCGGGTTGGCCTGCAGGAATCCATCGGGCTGGCGCGTGGGCTGAAGGCTGACGCGGCGGAAGGGGACCTTCACGCCTGCCTGGGACCCGGAGACATAGATCTTCTCTGAAGCAGGAAAGGGCTTGCGGCAGGACTCCAGCACGGTTTCACGCGTGGACGGGGATGCATGATCGGACATGAAGACTCCGGACTTTCAGGGCAAGACTTTTGGACGAGGCGTCCGCGTCGGTAATCGTTTAGTCTACTCTCGGGTTCTGGAGGTTCCACTTCTCACGCCATAACCGCCAGCCAACGATGAAAGATCAAAGCCCTCGACAGGGCGGAGCCGATCATGAGTGATCCCAAACCAAAGCGTGCGACCCAGCCGATTCCCGACCAGCTCATCCAGATCGCCCATGAGCAGGAGGGCGGCGCTGAGCGCGTCATCTCCCAGATCGAAGTCGCCCAGAACAGTTTTGAAGAAATCCAGAATCTGGCCCGCCAGTGCAACGAACTGGTCTCCCGCATGGTTCCCCCCTCGCCCGCCCTGGATGAACTCATCGCGCGCCTGGAAGAGATCACGACCCATGCGGACAATGGGATCTACAACATCCAAGGCGTCTACGATCTCTTCCAGTACCAGGACATCGTCCGCCAGAAGCTGGAAAAGGTTGGGCATCGGCTCATCGATGTCTCCGAGTACATCCTGACGAATCTCTGCCCCGCCGAGGAAACCACCAAGCACGCGCCGTCGGGCCGGGACATCCTCTCGCGGGAAGCCCAGGCGCCCGACAGGGCCAAGGATGAAGCGGACGCGGTGATTGCGGAATTTTTCGCGAAGCTCCGTTCCAACAAACCCACTCCGTAGATGCTATCTTTCCCTGATCGCCGGTGAGGCCGGATAAGGAGCTTCGGGGATGAAGGTTTTGAGAATGCTAGGAGCGGCTGTACTCGCAACCAGCCTGCTTTCAGCTCAGATTCCCGAGGATCCGGTTCTCAAGGCGCACGGGGAGAAAGCCCTCACCCAAGGGGTCTCCAACGGCGATCTGCCTCCCGTGCCCCGTGGTGTTAGCGAGCCGCCGCCCCTGCCGCCGCCCGAATCCAATCCCAAGGATGTCAAGGGCTACCGCGCATCCCGAAGGCAGGCCGTGGCCGCCAAGCGGCGGGGCAAGGGCAAACTCAAGGCCAAGGTCGCCAAGAAGGGCCGCGCCTCCCGGGAAAGTCGAGCCGAAAACGCCTCCACGGCCAAGGCCGTGGGAGGAAAGGCGAAACATGCCCGCGCCTCGAAAAAATCCGCCCCCAGCAAGAAGGCAAGGAGAAAGAAGTGAGCATCAAGCGTATCGGAATCCTCACCTCCGGCGGCGACGCGCCGGGCATGAACGCCGCCATCCGCGGCACGGTGCGCCAGGCCTCGGCCCTGGGCATCGACACCTACGGCATCTATCGCGGCTACCAGGGCCTTGTGGATCAGGAATGGCGACCGCTCACCCCCCGCGGTTGTTCGAACATCATTCAGCACGGCGGCACCATCCTGAATACCGCCCGCTGTCAGGCCTGGAAGGTCAAGGCCGTTCGCGCCCAGGCCGCTGAAGACCTGAAGAATGCCGGCGTGGACGCCCTGGTGGTCATCGGCGGCGACGGCAGCTTCACGGGCGCCAATCTGCTGTTCGAGGAGCACGGCATCCCCACGGCGGGCATTCCCGGCACCATCGATAACGACCTGCCGGGCACCGACCGCACGCTGGGCTTTGACACGGCCCTGAACACTGCGGTCCAGGCCATCGACAAGATCCGCGACACGGCCAACGCCCACGAGCGCGTCTTCCTGGTGGAAGTCATGGGACGCGCCTCCGGCATGCTGGCGGTCCACACCGCCATCGCCTGCGGCGCCGAAGCCGTGCTGTATCCCGAATCGGGGGACGATTCCTACGAGACCGTCGTCTCGAAGCTGCGGGCCGGCTGGGAACACGGCAAGCGCTCCTCCATCATCGTCATCGCCGAGGGTGATCAGCTTGGCAATGCCTACACCGTCGGCGAACGCCTGCGCCAGGCCTACAACCTGGATCTGCGCGTCTCCGTGCTGGGCCACGTACAGCGCGGGGGCAGCCCCACGGCCATGGACCGGATCTGGGGCAGCCGCTGGGGCTCCGAAGCCGTGCGACGCCTGCACGCAGGCGAGGGTGGATTCTACCTGGGCGCCCAGGGATGCGACCTCGTCTCCATCCCGCTGGCCCGCATCCACGATCCCAAGCCCGCCCCCGCGAAAGAATTGACCGATCTCGTGGACGTGCTCTCGCGATAGGCTGATAGCGATCGCGTAGGAGACGAAATGGGGGATTCCACGATGCCCGAACGGGTTGCTGTCGTCATGGCCGGGGGCCAGGGCACACGATTCTGGCCCAGATCCCGGCGTCTCCGCCCCAAACAGTTCCTGGCGATGACCGGGACGGAATCGCTGCTCCACCAGACGGTGGCGCGGCTCCGTCCCCGCTTCGCGCCCGAGAACGTCTACATCCTCACCACCACCGAGCTCGCCGAGGAAACACGACGGCTGCTACCCGAACTGCCCGCCGAAAATGTGCTGGCCGAGCCCGAGGGCCGCAACACCGCGCCCTGTCTGGCCCTGGCCCTGGTGCTGCTGGAGCGCAAGCACCCTGGCGCGGTGATGTCAGTGCTTTCGGCGGATCACTGGATCGGCGATCCAGAGCTCTTCATGGATGATCTCGAGACGGCGGCGAAGCACGCCGCCGTGGAAGGCGATCTGGTCACCTTCGGCATCCGCCCCGCCCATCCCGATACGGGTTTCGGCTACATCGAGACCGAAGGCGAAGGCCCGGTGCTCAAGGCCGCGGCCTTCCGCGAGAAGCCTCCCATCGAGACGGCGATCCAGTATGTCGCCTCGGGCCGTCACTACTGGAACGCGGGCATGTTCGTCTGGTCCCTGGCGACCTTCCGCAAGGAACTGCTGGCCCATTCCCCCGAACTGCTGGCCCCGCTGGACGCCTGGATCGCCTCGGGTGCCGCCGCGGACGCGCTTCCCGTTGCCTACGGCCAGCTTCCCAAGCTTTCCATCGACTACGCGCTGATGGAGAAATCGGCGCGCGTATCCGTGGTGCCCGCGCGCTTTCGCTGGTCCGACGTGGGCTCCTGGCCCGCCGTTGCGGAATTTCTGGAACCCGACGCCAGCGGCAACGTCAGCCAGGGCGACACGCTGATCCTGGACAGCGCGCGATGCGCGTTCTTCGGAGGCCGCAAGCTCATCGCCGCCGCAGGCGTCGAGGATCTCATCGTGGTGGATGAGGCCGACGCCCTGCTGATCTGTCGGCGGGATCACGCCCAGGATGTGAAGCGCATCGTGGATCGCCTGAAGGCGATGGGACGAGAAGAACTGCTGTGAGCGTTATGCCGTTCAAATGGCTTCTGCCCGCGCTGGCCTGCTGCGCCCTGGGCGCTGAATCCCCGGAGGCCATCCTCCGCCAGGCGGATCGCCTGCGCTACCCCTGGCCCAGCTTCACCATGGAGGCCTCGATCCAGGACGGGAAGGTCCAGCAGCGTTGGCTGGTGCGCGTGCGCGAAAACAGCGACGCCCGCGTGGAGGGGCTTTCGCCCAAGGAGAAGGACCGCACCGTGCTGCTTCTGGGGGATGACATGTGGCTGCTGCTGCCCGGCACGCGCAAGCCCATCAAGGTCTCGCCCCAGCAGCGGCTCCTGGGCGCGGCCGCGGGCGGCGATATCGCCCATGCCCGCTTTGCCGAGGATTACCGCGTCACCGCCGAGCATGCCGAGACGCTGGAGAACGGCCGCTCCGCGCGCCGGTTCGAGCTTCAGGCCCGCAAGCCCTCCATCAGCTATCGCACCGCCACGCTCTGGACCACCCCGGAAGGAACACCCCTTCGGGCCGAGTATTTTCTGGCGTCCGGCAAGCTGGCCCGAAAGGTCCGCTTCGGCCCCGCCCAGACCGTCCACGGCGTGCGCGCGCTCTCAAGCCTTTCCATCGAAGAGCCCTCCGGCCGACGCGCGGAACTCCTGTTCGAGAACTGGCGCCCCGTTCCCCTGGATCCGACCCGCTTCGTCCTGCCCCCGATCAAGTAGACGTTCCTGGCGAAGCCATCGCTCCAGCGCTACACTGTGCCCGAGGTGCCCCGCAAGGGGCTTCCCGCCACCATTTTTCTCACCTCTTGAAACCAGCTCCCATATGGGAGTTCCTGCCCCAAACGCCCCACCAAACAATCCATCCAAACAATCCCACACGAAACGCCCCTGCCTCGGGGCGTTTCACTGTACATAAACGAATATTCGCGAAC
>Ga0116170_10003180_pt1 | contig 15456 bp, 15 predicted proteins | sample AD_JPNHW1_MetaG_FD_89797 | JGI IMG/M metagenome (GOLD analysis project Ga0116170, IMG submission 89797) | Active sludge microbial communities of municipal wastewater-treating anaerobic digesters from Japan - AD_JPNHW1_MetaG | ecosystem: Engineered > Bioreactor > Anaerobic > Digestate | place...
TCGGTTCGTCGGAAATTCATCTCTCTGATACGGACCCGATGGATAATTTTGTTCATCTCCCGGGGAAACGTACAAAGAGCGGGAAACCGAGGATCGTATTTCTTAATCGGACCGCCAAGTCGATCCTGTCGAGGCCTTTTGATTTTAGTTATGAGCCGAGGCATCTTTGGGAGACCGTGCGCACAGACGCGGGCTTGGGGGATGTCACGATCCATGATCTTCGCAGATCCTTCGCAAGCTATCTTGAGGCGATGGGGAGCATCGGTCACTTTACGATTCAGGCTCTTTTGGGGCATAAAGTGGCAGGACAGCTTAAGACGACTTCTATATATGTAAGGGCAGATTTAGAGAAAATGCGAGAGGCCATGGACCGCTTGGAGATGTATCTTGAGCTTAGTTCGCCTGTTGGCGGGCACAGGAGCGCACAATTCAATGGTAATGGTGTGGCGGATAGTTGCGTAAGTCGTTATAATTAAATCACATCGGGGTGTAGCTCAGGGGCTAGAGCGCTTGCTTTGGGAGCTTCCAAGGGGGTTTTCTGTAACCTCAATCATTTCCTCTAAATACAGAAATTCATTCAAGTTATAGAAAATCTTCGACTTGTGTGATTCTGTGCCAATTTGTTCGAATCTGCACTTAACTTGGCAAAAATCCGGCAACATTTCCAGACTTGTTTTTTATCACGATTTCTGTTTTGATTTAACGTTGGGCGGGAAATGCGTCGGTTTTAAACTCTATTCCGAGAATTCTTCTTTCCCTTGGTAACTTCTCTTTGCTTAAGGGTATTTAGAGAGTTCAATGTTTATCCGATTTGATGCGTCTGAACCGTCTCTGGTAGGTTGGGGTCAGCTTGTCGTGGCGGGTGAAAGATTAATCGGTTCCTGTGGGGTGTATTGCGCAGATGCCTTTTGTGAGGTTTTTTGAAAATGCGAGAAGTTGTTTTTTGCAGCTCTCGATGTTTTTATTGGAAAGTATCAATTCCGTAATGGTTATGGCGAACGATTGATTTGTGATCAGCGAGACTAATTCGCCGATGTCCAGATCTGCTCGAATCAACCCTTTTTTTTGAAACATAGAGAGCCTTTCCGTGAAAAAAAGATCCGAAGGTTTTCTTTTTTGAAGTTCCAAGCCCATCTGCGAATCGACAAGGATTCTCGAAAGGATAACGCGGAAAAATTTTATATTTTTATTGATGCTTTCGAGTTTGTTCACAAGAAAGCGGTAAATTTCCTCCTGTGGGGTTTCGGCAGGGGGGTAGGGCTTTTCCTTGCTTAAGGCGTCAATGCATGAATAGGTAACCTCGGCTAATAAATTGGATTTGCTTTTAAAATATCGTTGGATCAATGACTCATTGAGGTCTGCCCGTTTCGATATCATTTTTGTTGTGGCGGCGTCATAGCCCACTTCTGAGAAGATTTCAAGACCGGCTTGAAGAATGCGCTGAGTGCTTCCTTCGCGATCCCTTTTTTTGGGCTGGATTTTTAAAGGGGCAATCATCTTTTTAGAGATCATAGAATTTAACCTTCCTCCTATTTAGTCTTCTTTGTTTTCATAGTCTAGGGTATCAGGCTTTAGAAGTCAATTATGTAATTGCTTACTTGACAATCCTGAGAGCATGTATTATTATTTCGAATGTATGCGATTGATTACATGCAAAAGTCTAGGAGAGAAAATGCAAAGCAAAGTAGATCTGTTTGAGTCTCGCTTCACAACTCTTGAGGAAACAACCTGCGGGAAGAATAAGGAAAACCTGCTTGGCACGCGCAGTTATTTCTTATTGGCCCTGTTCCCAGGTATCTTCATACTGGCGTTGGCTGTTACTGGTTGCAAACTGAAAGATGTGCCGCCACAGCAAGGTCCCGAAGTGGCTGTTGTTACTATGCAGCCGGAGAGGGTTGCTATCACGACTGAGTTACCCGGCCGCACAGCCCCTTTTCTTGTTGCTGAGATTCGCCCCCAGGTCAATGGCCTTATCCAAAAACGCCTGTTTACGGAAGGTTCTGAAATCAAAATCGGTCAGGAACTCTATCAGATTGATCCCGCCCCGTTTCAGGCGGCGTTCGATAGAGCTAAAGCTAACCTGCCGGCCATCCAGTTTCGAGCTGATCGTTATAAAGAAGCCCTTGTTGATAAGGCGGTCAGCCAGCAGGATTTTGATGATGCGGATGCTGCTCTAAAACAGGTTAAAGCGGAACTGCAAACAGCTCGTATCAATCTTGATTACACCCACATTGTTTCGCCGATTACCGGTCGTATCGGAACATCTACTGTAACGGAGGGCGCCATCGTGACAGCGTATCAACCTAAAGCCCTTGCGACCGTTCAGCAATTGGACCCCATCTATGTGGATATTCCCGAGTCTACAACCGAATTGTTGCGTTTCCAGCGCCACCTCAAAGTGGGGCGTCTTGATTACGATGAAGCGAATCAGAATAAAGTCAAACTTACTTTGGATGATGGGACGCCGTATCCTGAGGATGGGGCACTTCAATTTAAAGATATCACAGTGGACCCGACAACAGGATCGGTGATCCTGCGCGCGGTTTTTCCAAATCCGGAAGGCATACTTCTGCCGGGCATGTTTGTTCGGGCAATCATTACGGAGGGTGTTAATGAGCAGGCTCTTCTTGTTCCGCAACAGGGAGTTGCCCGCAACTCAAAAGGGGATCCGCTGGCGTTGATTGTGGACGCTGAAGAGAAGGTTCAACAGCGGATGCTTACGCTTGACCGAGCTATCGGCGACAAATGGCTTGTTCTGTCAGGTCTAGAACCGGGGGATCGGGTCATTGTCGAGGGGGTTCTGAAGGTGAGACCCGGTGTTTTTGTAAAAGCGATTCCTTTCGACTCTGCCCCCAAAGATAATCCGGGGGTCAGTAAAACCGTTCAACCATCCGCAGATTCGGATTAACGGAAAATTCTATGTTGTCAAAATTCTTTCTGGAGCGTCCGGTTTTTGCTTGGGTCGTTGCCATCATCTTGATGGTGCTGGGGGTATTGGCCATTTTTCAATTACCCATCTCGCAATATCCCCCGATCGCGCCACCTTCCATTGCCATTAGTTCCTTCTATCCCGGGGCTTCGGCCGAGACGGTGGAAAACACCGTGACTCAGATCATCGAACAAAAGATGACCGGGTTTGAAGATCTGCTCTATATGTCTGCCAAAAGCGATTCGGCTGGTTCCTCCCGTATCGAGTTGACCTTCAGGGCGGGGACCGATCCTGATCTTGCTTGGTCCAAGGTCCAAAATAAGCTCCAACTCGCCATGGCCAGTCTTCCGGAAGTAGTCCAGCGTTCGGGCGTTACGGTCGGCAAATCCACGCAAAATTATTTGATTATTGTGGGTTTGATTTCAGAGGACGGCAGCATGGACGGTAATGATTTAAGGGATTATGCCCAGTCTAATCTGGAAAAGGTTCTAGCGCGCGTGCCTGGAGTCGGTGAGGTCGAGAATTTCGGCTCGCAATATTCGATGCGCGTCTGGCTGAACCCCGACAAACTGAACGACTATAACCTCACCGTGGAAGATATTGTCGGTGCGGTCAAGGTTTACAATGTGGAGGTTTCCTCCGGCCAGTTTGGCGGTCTTCCTGCCGTGGCAGGTCAGCGTCTGAACGCCTCTATCATTGTCCAGAATTTACTCCAGACTCCGGAGGAATTTGGCAATATTCCACTTCGGACCAATCCCGATGGCTCCATCGTGCGGGTTAAGGATGTGGGGCGAACGGAACTGGGGAGTGAATCCTACGATGTTGAGGCCGCCTACAATGGCAAACCTGCCGCGGCCATGGCCATTCGTCAGGCGCCAGGCGCCAATGCGTTGGATACGGCTGAGGCAATCAAGACGAAATTGAAGGAAATGAGCCAGTTTTTTCCCCAGGGTATGAAGGTGGTGTACCCTTACGATACCACGCCCTTTGTGGAGGTAGCCATTGATGAGGTGGTCAAGACCCTTCTCGAGGCGATCTTGCTGGTTTTCTTGGTCATGTTTCTGTTCATGGGGAACTTGCGAGCCACGTTGATTCCGACCATTGCGGTGCCGGTGGTCCTTTTGGGAACTTTTGCCGTGCTTGGGGCTTTCGGGTTTTCCATTAATATGCTGACGATGTTTGCCATGGTTTTGGCCATTGGTCTTCTGGTAGATGACGCTATCGTGGTGGTCGAAAATGTGGAGAGGATCATGACCGAGGAAGGACTTTCCCCTCGGGAGGCCACCGCCAAGTCTATGGATCAGATCACCAGCGCTTTGATCGGCATCGGGTTGGTTCTCTCGGCGGTGTTCGGCCCCATGGCGTTCTTTGCCGGTTCGACAGGTGTCATTTACCGTCAGTTTTCCGTTACCATTATTGCCTCCATGTTGCTGTCGGTGGTCGTAGCTTTGGTTCTGACGCCTGTTCTATGCGCTTCACTGCTCAAGCCAGTCGTGAAGGGCCATGAGTCGTCAGAAAATTCGATCTGGTTCCTTCGGCCATTTTTTCTGCGGTTCGACCGCGTCTTTTTTTCGATCAGAGATCACTATGTCAAATTGGTGGGACATTCTCTAGCGAAGAAATCCCGTTATCTCTTCGCCTATGTCATGATTGTGGGAGCGATCCTTTTTCTGTTCCTGCGTTTGCCTACGGGATATTTACCGGATGAAGACCAGGGAATGTTGCTTGCTCAGATCATCATGCCAACGGGTGCCACACTAGAGCAGACCCGGGTTGTTGCGGATGGAGTCCAGCGTTATTTCCAGGAGAACGAAAAGGAGGCAGTGGAATCCTGCATGACGATCACTGGCATGGGATTCGCCGGAAGAGGACAAAATAATGGCATGCTGTTTGTCAAACTGAAAGACTGGAAACTACGTCACCGCAAGGATCTGAAAGCCAAGGCCATTGCCAAAAGAGCCATGGGGGCGCTCTCGCCAATTCGCACGGCTATGGTCTTCGTCTTTCCGCCTCCCGCGGTTGTTGAGTTGGGCAATGCCCAGGGCGTGGATTTCCAATTGGTGGATCGTGGTGGTCTTGGTCACGCTGCCCTGATGGATGCTCGCAACCAGCTGCTTGGCATGGCGGCCAAGGATGCACGACTGGCCAGCGTTCGGCCCAACGGAATGGAGGATGTGCCCCAGTTTCGGGTGGATGTGGATTGGGAGAAAGCGGGTGCGTTGGGATTGCCGATCAGTTCGATCCATAACACCATCTCGGCGGCTTTCGGCGGCGCGTATGCCAATGATTTCATCCAGGCCGGACGGGTCAAGCGGGTCTATATTCAAGCGGATGCTCCGTATCGCATGCTTCCCAAAGATCTGGAAAAACTTTATGTTCGCAACGCCGCTGGGAAGATGGCTCCCTTTACATCGTTTGCATCAACGCGATGGACATCCGGTTCCCCTCAACTGGAGCGTTTCAACGGATTTCCGTCCGTGAATATCTGGGGTGAACCAGCCCCTCATCGGAGTTCCGGCGAGGCTATGCAGGCAATGGAGGATATCTCTTCGAAATTACCAAGAGGAATCGGCTATGACTGGGCAGGACTTTCTTATCAGGAGCGGCTGGCAACGTCCCAGGGGCCGATCCTTTATATCTTTTCAATTTTAGTCATTTTTCTTTGTGTGGCGGCGTTGTATGAAAGTTGGAGCATCCCTTTTGTCAATCTGTTGATGCTGCCCCTAGGTGTGCTTGGTGCGTTGATGGCAACTTTCCTGCGCGGATTGCCCAATGATGTTTATTTCCAGATTGGATTTTTGACGACGATGGGGCTTTCGACTAAGAACGCCATTCTAATCATTCAGTTCATCAAAGAACAAATGGGGCAAGGCCTTGGACTTGTCGAGGCCACCCTTGCTGCGGTAAAGATCCGATTCCGGCCCGTCATCATGACATCGTTGGCGTTTTTCTTCGGCACGTTACCCTTGGCCACCGCGACCGGTGCTGGTGCCGGCGCCATGAATGCCATCGGTACCGCAGTCACCGGCGGAATGATCTCAGCGACATTCATCGACCTCATTTTTATTCCGCTGTTCTTTGTCCTTATATCTCGCTTCTTCGGTAAACGGCAGGTGGCCTTGGTGGGTTCCAAGGAGAAACCCTAATATGAGACGGGCGTTCGTTTTGATTTTGGGACTCATTTTCCTGAGCAGCTGTACCATGATTCCGAAATATAAGCGGCCGGAGGCTCCAATCCCGGGCCAATGGCCTAGCGGGGCAGCTTATCCGGTCACGAAGCCTATGGCCGGAACTTTAGAGGCCACTCAATTGAAATGGCAGGAATTTTTCACCGATCCGAAGTTGCAAAAGATCATCGAGACAGCTCTCAAGAACAACCGGGACCTGCGGCTTGCCGCTTTGAATGTGGAAAGAGCGCGTGCCCTGTATGGCATTAGCTGGGCTGATCTCCTTCCGATTGTTGACGCAGGTGTAGGGGGAAGCCAACAACAAGCTTCCGCAGATATTATTGGCCCTATGGTCAAGAGGACGTCTAAAAACTATGACGTTAATCTTGGAATTGCTGCCTGGGAGGTCGATTTTTTCGGCCGTATCCGCAGTCTTGAAAAGCAGGCGCTGGAGGAATATCTAAATACGGAGGAAGCTCGCTGCAGCGTTCAGATCTCGCTGGTGTCCTCCGTGGCTGATGCGTATCTGACTCTGGCTGCGAATCGGGAGAATCTTGCTTTGGCGGAGAGTACCTTTCGGAGCCAGACGTCCTCCTACAATATGGTGAAGCGACAGTATGCGCTGGGGGTTGCAAACGGACTGGATCTCCATCGTTCCCAAACGCCGGTGGAAATTGCCCGCCGAGACATTGCCCGTTATACGGAATTTGTAGCACAGAGCCAAAATGCATTGAACCTTCTGGCCGGTTCTCCGGTGCCGGAAGATCTCTTGCCAGTTGATCTGGCCGGTGTTAGTCCGACAAAAGATATCTCCACGGGCCTATCTTCCGAGGTGCTTCTTAGGCGTCCGGATATTATGGCCGCGGAACATCGACTAAAAGGCGCCTATGCCAATATCGGAGCGGCTCGGGCCTCCTTTTTCCCGCAAATGTCACTGACAACCACTCTCGGCACTGCTAGCAACGAGCTTTCGGGTCTGTTCAAAGCCGGCACGAATACATGGCTTTATGGGGCGCAAGCCACGATGCCGATTTTCGATGCGCGCACTTGGTTCGCATACAGGGTTAGCAAGGCGGACCGCGAGATCGCGCTGGCCCAGTATGAAAAAGCTATCCAGACGGCTTTCAGGGAGGTGGCCGATGTCCTTGCTGTGCGTGGCACCGTTGGACAACAGGTGGCGGCTCAAGAATCTCTGGTCGATGCGCTCGCTGAAACCTATCGCTTGTCGAATTTCCGTTATACGAGGGGTATTGACAGTTATCTGGGCGTCCTTGTTGCTCAACGGGAGCTTTTTGCGGCGCAGCAGGCATTGGTTCTCCTTCGTCAGAAGAAGTTCGCCAATCGGGTACGTCTTTATGCCGTCTTGGGCGGAGGCGGGGGATATCCCGAGGCAGCCAAAACTTCTTTAAAGAAGAGGTTCTTCCGGTTTTTTCGTGTTTAGTGTTGGATTCTTGGATTCAGAAAGTCGCAGTGCTGATGGATCTTGAGAGGGAAGTAACTGACATTATTAAAGAAAGCGAGTCTCCTATGATTACGAGAATCGGTATTTATGCAGGCCAAGTTCTCCTGTGTCTCGAAGCACATCAGGGGCAGATGTCCATGGATGCTCTTTTGAGGGAGATCGATGTTCCTCAGAGATGCTGTTGATGGCGGTAGGGTGGCTTGCGAGGGAAAGTTATGTTCATGTCCATGGCACGCCCCCTGCGAGTTGTACCATTTCCTTGAAAAACCCCCAACCTTGAAGATGAACAGAATTCTCTGATTTTGGAAGGAGGTGCATTGTGAGGAAAAAAGAAGCTGATTTCTTAAAGTATTTGCTTGTTTGTTCAAAAGCAATATTAGAAAAAGAACGTAAGGCTTTATCCCGTTGCGGCATCGCGGTTTCCGATTACTTTGTTTTGTCGAAATCAAACGAAGTTCCCCCTTGCAACATGTCAGACATTGCGAAGGGAATATGCGTGTCTCGCTCGGCAATAACTTATGGCGTTGATCGTCTTATAGCGCGGGGTTTAGTAAGGAGATCCCGCGGTCAGGATGATGACCGGCGGATTATTCGCATCAAGGTTACGCCGAAAGGAAAGTCTTTGCTTAAAGGGATTCAAAAAAAACAAAACTCATTTCTCGAACATAGTTTCAGTGAGTTGCCCCGCGATGTTCAGAGGATGGTAGCCGCCTTTTCGGCTCAATGGAACGCGTGTTTTCCCAGGGCTAAGAGAGTGACGAAGAAAACGATTGAAGCCCACTGATTTACAAAGGAGGTAGATCTGTGGTTGGGAAATTGACCATGATAGTTATTCTTCAGTTCTTGTTGATGCTTCTAATCGCCTTGGCTGGTGCGATCCCAGCGGAAAATATGAAGATGATCGAAAATCGGACGAATGAAATATGATTTGGAATTGGATTGGTTTCGGGGTCCTTGGCTTGGGATGGCTAGCAATTCTATGGGGACTCATTCGTTTTTTTAAAATCGTAAATGATGAAGATGATAGTGCCTAATAATCCAAAATTCCGTTCGATCCGATGGAAGCTTTTTATTGCAGTTTCACTTCCGCTTTTTATTGTCGCCTTCCTGATTCTTGGCACTGTCTTTTACGACTTCCGAAAAGGTGCTTTTGAAGGAATGAGCCATTACCTGGAGGAGCTAGCGACGCTCTATGCGGAGAAGTTTGATGCGAATTTCTCATCAGCTGTTCGATCAGCAGAAACAGCCGCGGTTTTTCTTTCCGGGGATGGGGCAATATCCAAAGAAGATCTTTATCGGTTTCTTCGAAATACCGTCGAAAAGAATCCGGCTATTTACGGCGCTTCGGTGGCGTTTGAAAGAAATGCTTTCGAGCCAGGGAGAAAGCCCCTTGCGCCTTATGTTCATAAAAATATTCTTTGGGCGACAGGTCCCTCTCAAAAAGGAGGCGAGGACTCATTGCTGGAAAATGATATATCCCAAGAATATCCCGGCTATCGGAATTCGGAATGGTATCGCTCACCTAAAAAAACGGGGAAAGGTCATTGGACAGAGCCGTATTTCGATATAAGGACAGGGAATGCCCTTATTTGTTCTTATTCGGTTCCAATCTTTAATCTTGGAAAATTCCAAGGAGTTGTTTTGGTTGATATCCGGGTTCAGGACCTCCGGAAACTGATCAATGAAAGCAGTTTTGTCCGAGAGAATACTTTTGCAATCCTCAGTCGTGAAGGTCGCTTCATAAGTCATCCCGATCCGAAGCTTAACATCCAGGAAACCGTATCTTCTGCAGCGATCAAATATCACCGCCCCGAGCTTGTAATGCTTGGCCATAAAATGATGGCGGGAGAGAAGGGCGTCGTGTTTATGAAAGGCGTTCTGGATTCTCGGCGGGCGATTCTGTTTTACGCGCCCATTCCCAGCACGGGATGGTCATTCGCCTCGATTATCTCCGAGAGTGAGGTGATGCTTCCCGTGTTTAAAAAACTGGCAAAGTTCGGGCTAAGCATGGTTGCGGGCTTCATTCTAATAGTTGCCATGCTTTTCAGGCTTTCTTCGAAGATCACAAAGCCTGTTACGGATCTTGCTGCCGCCATCCCCAACATTGGTAAAGGGGATTTTAATATTGTGTTAAAAGAACGCTTCGGTCGGGACGAGCTGAGCGAGTTGACGGACTCTTTCAATAAAATGGCACATGATCTCCAGACCTACACAGATGCGTTGGTTCGTGAGACGGGTGCGCGACAGCGCATGGAAGGGGAACTCCAATTAGCACGAAACATCCAAATGTCTCTTCTGCCCAAGGCCTTTCCTGAGGTTAAAGATTTCGATTTCTTTGCTGAAAATCAGCCAGCCTATTACGTTGCGGGGGATTTTTATGATTTCTTTTTTGTCGGGAAAGAGACCTTTGTTTTTTCTATCGCGGACGTGTCCGGGAAGGGCATCTCAGCGGCTATGTTCATGGTGATGGCCCATACGCTGCTTCGTAAGCTTGCCGCTTCAGGAAGGCCTCCAGCGGAAGTGATGGATGAAATTAATCGGTTTCTTCTTGAAAAGAATGAGACGGGAATGTTCATCACAATGTTCCTTGGTTATTACGACATTAAAAAGGGAACAATCCGGTATGCGAACGCGGGACATCCGCAGCCTTTTTGCATGAGTAATGACGGCAATCTGCGTAAGTTTGGTGTGGTGACCGGCGCGCCTTTAGGTATCTCGGATTCTTTCGAATACGAGGAGAAAAAAGAAGGCCTTGGAATTAATGAAACGCTTGTTCTTTATACAGATGGTTTTACAGAGGCAAGGACCTCCTCCGGAGAATTCTTCAATGAAAAACGCTTCCAGGATTTCGTGAAAGAGCAGTCCCATATGTCGCCTAAAAGATTGAGCGAGATTCTTTTTCAGAGGGTTACCCGTTTTCAGCAAGAGAAACTTGCTGATGATTTGACCCTCTTGACAATAAGAAGACTTCATTAGCGATCTGCGAATACGTCGGTGTGTATGGGAAACGAATCGTGTCATTATTCGCAATATCCCCATTTTTCCTTTCCAAGATAGATACCACCTATTCAAAAGGCTTGAGATCTCAGAGAAAGGAGGGAAGTATGGCTGCTGTGGACGAATACCGCTAAAATTCGTCAAATCGCATCGTGTTCAGTACAGTAAAAAAAGCCAATATGAATAAAAACGAATATCGCTCTTAGCGAGATTTGTTATAATGACGCCGCCTCCAAAGATGTACTATGGGGACTTTGGGCGGAAGAAGTTTCGCGATGTAAACAATCCGTGGAATAAGGCAGAGGCACATAGAAAATATTTTCCGTCCGAGCACTTGTCTTTTTACGGCAAAATAACGGCAAATGGTGGGAAGTGCTTGTTGCTGAAGTATCCGTAACCCATTACAATTAAAACACATCGGGGTGTAGCTCAGGGGCTAGAGCGCTTGCTTTGGGAGCTTCCCAGGACGATTTTTGTAACCTCAATCATTTCCTCTAAATACAGAAATTCATTCAAGTTACATGAAATCTTCGACTTGTGTGATTCTGTGCCAATTTGTACGAATCTGCACTTAACTTGGCAAAAATCCGGCAACATTCCCATTCTTGAAGGCGATATGTAGGCGTTAGCAGAACGAATTGGAGAGAGCATGGAAGAACTTCTCACAGTAAAAGAACTTGCGGCCAAGTTGAAGCTTTCGGTTTGGACTCTACGGGCATGGTGTAGTCAGAAATATATACCTTACTTCAAGCTCCGTGGTGGTGTCAGATTCCGTGAAAGCGAGATTGAACGGTGGCTAAAAAAGAACATTAGCCAAGGGCGTTCGCTCCATCGGTTACGGATCGAGGCTAAAATGGCTTCTGCGGAAGATCGCAGCTAAGCAAATTCGGGTCAGAGGTCAGATAGTAGTAGTTGTAAACGGACGAATGTCCGCTTATAATTAATCTATGCCCAAGCAGATCGATTTTTCAGATGTTATCTCCAAGCTCAAAGATTTTTACTCCCGCCGCAAGCGTTTGCCTAGTTTTGCCGAGATCCAGTCTCTTCTAGGGTACAGCTCAAAGGGCGGGGTTTCTGTGCTCATGGCGCATCTCTTAAAGCGCGGAATTCTGAAACGTGATTCCAAGGGTAAATTTGTGCCTACGCCGACACTTGAAGGCGGCATTAGGCTTCTTGGTACCGTGCAGGCTGGGTTCCCTTCACCTGCGGAAGAAGAATTAGTTGATACCCTCTCTCTTGATGAATTTCTCATTAAGAACCCCCAAGCGAGCTATCTTGTAAAGGTAAGCGGAGACTCCATGATCGATGCCGGGATCATGGAGGGTGATCTCGTGATCGTGGAACGTGGACGGCAACCCCGGCATGGCGACATTGTTATCGCGCAAGTGGATGGGGATTGGACGATGAAGTACTACGAAAAGCACGGTACGAAGGTTTTGCTCCGGGCCGCGAACAAGAAATATCCCCTCATAGAACCTAAGGCGGAGCTTGTGGTCGGCGGTGTGGTGGTGGCCAATGTCCGCAAGTACAAATAGACCGCTTTCAATTAGTTCCTTTCCGAAGCCGATCATTCACATTGATTGCGACGCCTTTTTTACCTCCGTTGAGCAAGCTCTCAATCCCGAACTGAAAGGAAAACCGGTCGTTACCGGAAAAGAGCGAGGGATTGTCGCCTGCGCCAGTTACGAGGCTAAAGCGCTAGGCGTGAAGCGTCCTATGCGGCTTTGGGAAGCTCAAAAGCTTCTTCCGAAGCTAATCTGCCTTCCAAGTGATTACGAGACCTACAGCCTTTACTCAACGCGTATGTTTGAGATCATGCGCCGCTTTACTCCCACCGTTGAAGAGTATTCCATCGATGAAGCCTTTGCGGAGCTTTCGGGGCTTAGACGGCTTCACCGGGGTGGATACGAAGAGATTGCCTGGAAGATTAAGCAGGCAATCCAAACGGAATTAGGTCTGACCGTATCGGTGGGCCTGAGCGCATCCAAGACGCTTGCTAAGATCGCCGGAAAGGAAAAGAAACCTGACGGGTTCTTTGTGCTGCGTGCCAGTGAGCTGCATCTCTATCTTCCTAAAGTGGCTCTTGAACGTGTCTGCGGGTTTGGGCCGAACACGGTCGCGCTTCTTGAAAAACAGGGGATACGTAATGTCTGGGATTATGTGAATCGGCCGGAGGCGTGGGCTCAGAGACTGTTAGGAAAGATCGGCGTTGAGCTTTGGCATGAACTTCGTGGTGATGCTGTGTATGAGGTTACTACGGAGCAAAAGCAGGATTACGCATCGATCAGCAAGACGAAGACCTTTACGCCGCCCTCGTCAGAAAGAGATTTTGTGAAAGCCCAGCTTATACGGAATCTCGAATCAGCGTTTATCAAGATCAGGCGGCACCGGCTTCGGGCCAAGGTGATGGCTGTTTTCCTCAGAAGCCAGGATTTTCAGTCTTTGGGCGTTGAAGCGGCGCTGGATCGGAGTACGTCTTCGATCCTAGATGCTGTGGGCTTGGCGGGGGAGCTGTTTGAAAGCGTCTTTAAGCCGGGGACTCTCTATCGGTCGACCGGAGTGGTCCTTTCTAAACTGGAAGCGGACCGTGCAATTCAATATTCGCTTTTTGATGATGTTCCAAAGATAGAATCGTTAAAGCGGATCGACAAAGTCCTGGATGAAGTAAACGTGCTTTATGGGAAGCACGCCCTGCATCTGGGTACGTCATTATGGCTTGGGAAGCATCGTCAGCATATTGCCGGGAGGGGGGACCTCCCTGAGCGAAAGATGCAGCTCTTGAAAGGGGAAACCTTCCGCTGTCGCCTCGGTATTCCCATCTGGAATGTGAAAGTCTAGCTTCTCGAGTGCTACGAAGTCGTAATCTTGCCAAACAACGCCCCGCCCGAGCCGCTCCAAGATTGTTAAAAAACTATCAATAATAGACAAAGCTCTAATGACAATAGAGGCTTAATCTAATTTGTCGCGAGCAGCCTTGTATAAACTATCAGGGTCAGCTATGACTTAGGTGGGAAACGAGAGGGTGGTTGTTTGTGGGTTATTCCGGAGGCCGTATTAGGGAGGCACGGCGCACTTTCACACAAACAGCCCTGTGACGAGTGTTCATGCTACTCATGCACCGGCCTCTTGAGAAGAATTGTACGAAGCCGGTTGAAGGGGAGCTATTTTAAAAGCTGATACGGATGAATGTTTAACGCTTTAGCGATCTTGAAAATTGTGTGAATGGACGGCAGATCGGGTTGGGAAATGAGTTCAAGCCGTTGCCAGTAAGCGGAAGTGATCTCAGCTCTCTCCGCCGCCTGTTCTTGCGTCATGCGCCGTTTTTTGCGGTATTTTCTGATGTTCGTGGCGATCATGTTTTTGATCTTCATAATAGCGGTCATTATGCTGGAGATTACCTCCGGGGAACATTCACCCGGAGGTAGTGTTCCTAAGAATTCGAAGAAGAGCAAAGATAAGTACGTGTTTTTATCATTGGCCCTGTGACAAGCCCATGCGGGGGAGAAGACTACCCGCGAGCGAAGGTGGGACTTGTCGCAGGGCCTTTTGTGTATAAGCCTTTATGGGGGTGCAGGACGTTTTTATCGTCAGGTTTTAAGGAGGTGAGTGATATGTACGCAAACGAAACAGGGATCTTGAAAGGGAAGGCAGGGCTTCGCCGCGGGTACGGGTATGTCCGATGTCCGAACCCGGATTGTGACTATATCCTTTTTGAGGCATCGAAGAGATTTTGGAAACCGAGCGGTATCGAAAGGATGCGTTGCGGGACATGCGCTCATCCGGCTTTGTTTATCGCGTGCCTTCAGTCGGAACAGGATGCCGGTGTGCTTATCGTCCGGTACTGGTGTCGTAAGTGTGAGCAATATTTTGAAAAAACCATGCTTGGGGTCCGGAAATACTGCATGGGCTGCCATACCTACCAAAACATCTATTTCCCGCTCTCTCAGGGGCTTCTGGACGGCAATCCAGGCGATCAGGTAGCCGTCGCTGAATGGTGACGTTCGATTTAAGAGCATCCTCCTTGATTTCGCACCCGGGCATGCCTCTTTAGCGACCCTCCACCCTTTTTGCAGGGTCCACCTCCCGCTCGACCACGGTCTCTCATCTTAAATTTGGTACTCGATACCGTGGTCGAGCGGGGTTCTCGGCATGCCCAGGTGCGATGTTAAACTCCAATGATGACTTGTGAGTTTCTCTCTCTCTCTCTTCTTTCTCTCTTTCTTCTTCTCTAGAAACCGCTGAGAAATTTATTTTAAGCTTAGAAATGTTCGTTTGGTGTGAATGCCCATGTCGTAACTCGACCTCCCATGAGAGACATATCATTAAAGACCAGTCCAAAACCTGGTTGCTAACACGGCGCTACAGCCCAAGAAGTAAAAGGAGATCACGATGAAGATAATGGAAATTCAAGAGAGACGTCAGACTTCTCCAAACGTCAAGATGGTTTCCAAAGGAGTGTTTTACCAGTTTGTGACATGGTTTAGAGCGGGATTAGGTCTTGGCTTGATGCTATTTGTAGCATTAACCACCTTTTCGGTTCTGACTCATGGCGCGAACTTGATCGATGGATCGGTAAAGCAAGGTCAGTCGAAGGGCTCAGGACAGGGTTTTAGCCCTGTTCTTCCCAAGACGGTCCCTGTGGAGCCGGTTCGAGTGATACGGAGTACGGTAACGGCACCGAAAAGTCAGGATGATTACAGGATGTTTCGGGAGCAGGCTCGGTTTGTGACGGATCTTTCGGACAATGTATCCCGGACGGTGAGCCGTCTGGCCCGTTAAGGGGCGGCATGTATCTGAGACAAGGGGAGAGGCCGCAATGCTTCTCCCCGAATCGGGACCGGTTTTAACAGTGCGGTTCTGGGAATGCAGGAGGAGTGTGCGATGACAGAAGACCCTGGAAA
>Ga0116170_10003181_pt1 | contig 15455 bp, 9 predicted proteins | sample AD_JPNHW1_MetaG_FD_89797 | JGI IMG/M metagenome (GOLD analysis project Ga0116170, IMG submission 89797) | Active sludge microbial communities of municipal wastewater-treating anaerobic digesters from Japan - AD_JPNHW1_MetaG | ecosystem: Engineered > Bioreactor > Anaerobic > Digestate | place...
AGCCACTCGCATCAAGAAGGCGACCATGTGTAGGTGCGGATCAGGGACTTAAACCGGTGCCACTGGTGCGTTAGGTATTGATATCGTCCGGCAACAATGCCGGACGATACGCCGATTTCTTTAGCCAGCCGCTTGATATCGGCATCCGAGGCCGCATGTCGAATGCGGTCGTTGTAGCGCAAGGGAATCAGTTGTTCGGCGGCAAAGGCATTGGCCCGTTGTTCTCGCGGATCATCGCTGCTGCCGTCATTGATCAGCAAATCCTTCTTGGAGTCATGGAGCACGTGTCCCGCCTCGTGGTAGAAGGAGAACCAGAATTTGTCTTCCGCTTTGCCGCGGAGATTGAGCAAGATCATCACTTTGCCCGTCGTCAGCCATTTCGTGGCACCGGACCAGGGTGCCTTTGGCATCTCGGGAATCAGAGAAACAGCCACGCCGCATGCGGCGCATTGGTCGCGCATGTACGAAATGGCCGTGTCGGGCGTCGTGATCTTGCTTCGCAACTCACCCAGCACCGCGACAAACTTGGCCTTGTCATAGGTGCCGCACGGACACGCTAGAGCCTGCAATTCCCCCAGCCGGATCCACGCCGACGCTGCGCCCGGGTGCGACTCAAAACAGGCCGAACGACGGGCGGCGACTGCCGGGCACTCCCAAAGATCGCGCCAAGCCTGAACGTTGCCCACTCCGTAAAAGGCCAATACGCTTCGCAGAACCTCGACGCGGTCGGCGCAGGCAGAGACGACCTCCCGCTTGATTAATTCGGCAACCGGAATCGAGTCCAGCCAATCCAAATCTTCGGCCAATTGCCGCTTTTCCGCAAGTTTCGACCGTTGCTCGCGATAGTTCAATTCCAAGTTGTTCCAGAATCGTGCGGGCGCACCCAAGACGAGCTCCAGACGGTTGGCCATCTCCAAGGAAATGACCTGATCGCCTTTGAAAATGCGATTGAGCGTCTGAACCGTTGTCTCTAAGCGCACGGCGAGTTCCTGCTGAGTCCAGCCGTAGTGCTCCATCTGCTCGCGAATCGTTTCGCCCGGAGGCACGGCATAATCCGGCTCATACGCGAATGCTTTCTTCGTTCCCATCGCTACCCCCTCCTCTGATTCTTCGCGTCGTGCGTGTCTTCGATGTCGATGATCTCGACGGCCGTCACCCGCCGGAGATCCATGCCGCCGTCCGCCTTGCGCGGAATCGGCTCGTTTGCAGGAACGAACAACAGCCGGTATGGCTGTTGTAGGTCGACCGAATAAACGCCGCCCCGGTTGGTGAGCTCGTGGCAACGCGATGGCGGCAAATGCGAGACCTCATTGAGCGTGTCGAACGCCTTCAGTTCTGCCAGCCTCTGCCGCAGTTTCGCCGCACATGCAGGGCCAAGCTCCCGAATCCCGGTCTTCTCTTCGTTGCCGATCTTCTGCAAACGATTTGTTCGATAGGTTACCACCATACATCGCTCACGTCAATTAAATGGTTAACATACTTTGTTAATCTTTTCTATGACTTCCATCCCGGCCGCCTCGCCCGTTTCAATCGCTACCTCCATTCGATGTGTCGAACGACACAGGTCACATAGACTTTGCCGTTCTTCTCAGTCAGTGATGCTTGGACCGCCTTCAAGGCGCGGGGAATAAACGCGTCAAGGGGCAACGGCGTTTTGGCTTTCGCCAAAAATCAAACAGCTTCGACATAGAAAACGCCATCGCTGTTTACTTTTGATAGGATACTATACCGAAATACGGTTTGGCGAAGGGGTTTTTATGAGCGAGATAACGGAAAATAGATACGCCAGTCCCTGCCATAGAGACTGGCGTGTTCGTGTTCTGTCGGTGCGCGGTGTTCTTGCGAAATGCGATCAGTCTGCCTGCACGAGTACGGGCGGCTGCAGCAGGCCGAAGGGAATCATGTAGTAATCGTCGCGCCAGACTTTGGCGTTGCCGTTGAGGCGGGCGTCGTACCAGTTGGCCTCGCCGGGCTCTTTGTTGGGCCACGCGTTGTTGCAGCGGAATGTTGCGGGGCCCACGCCGGTGAGTTCGCCGCCCTTGTGGTGGTGCGGTCCCATCAGGTTGCGCAGGCTGTTCGTCAGCGAGATGCGCACGGCGTTCTTGCCGGGCTTCAGCGCGGCGGTGACGTCGGCTTCCCACGGGCTTGCGAAGAGCGGTGCGCAGGGCTGTCCGTTGACGGTCACGTTGACCACCACGGCTTCAAAGGCGGGCAGGGTCAGCAGGTAGCGTTTGCCGGGGGCGAGTGCGCCGACTTCAAGCGTGGTGTCGAGCTGGAATTCTCCGGCATAGAACGGGTAGCCCTGTTGCGCAAGGTCGCCCGTGAACGAGGCGCTCTCCTTGGTGAGCACAAAACGCTTGAAGCTGTTGATCGGCTTCGGCGTCAGCGCGCGCTCCTCGTTGCGGTACGTGGTGGCAAGCGGCTTGTCGGCGGGCAGGGCTTTGACGGCAAAGTCGCCCACGAGGTAGATGCTTTCGATTTCCGTGCCATAGCGGGCGCGGGCGTTCAGGCTCGTGGGGATGGCCGAGACATAGTTCAGCGAGAGAACGATTTCGTTGCGGCCGGTCTGAAGCAGGCCGTTGATGTCGATCGTGCGGAACGTGAAGCAGGTGTAGAAGCCGCTGTCGTCGAAGCTGACCCGCTTGTTGTTGACCGCGATCGAAGCGTACATGCCGGGCTGCTCCACCACGAGCTTGCACGCGGTCGGGACATCGGCGATTTCGGTTTCAAACTTCAGCTGCAGCGGACCGGTATAGGGCTTGCTGAGTGCGAAGCGGTCGGAGATGGCCAGCACGGGTTCGGGTGCGCTCCAGGTGGCGCCGTTGTCCTTTGAATAGCGGGCGTAATCCAGCGTCAGCGCGTTGGGGTCGACGCGTTTGCCTTGCCAGGCGCCGGTCAGCTGGGCGATCTCGCGGCGTTCGCCGGGCACGGCGTAGGTGCCGTCGAAGGTCACGTCCTCCGAGACTTTGCCGAAGCTTAAGATCCACGTTTGAGCGGGTGCGAAGGCGAGCGCATACGCGCCGTCGGCTTCGGGGTTCAGGCGCAGGCACTGGCCGTTGACCGGATTCCAAAGCGCGATTTTCACATTGCGTTCGGCGAAGCGCAGCGCAAGGGTTTGGCCTTCGAGGCGCGACGTGTTGGAGAGCTGGAGCGTGTGGCCGTTTTCGACGGCGCGCAAATGCGTCCAGACGCGGCCGGTGTTCGGACCGTAGAGGGAGAACAGGGGCGGAGCCTTCGCATCGAGTGTGGCGAGCCAGCCGTCGGAGGCGACGAGCGGAGCGATGGCGCGGAGCGACGGGAGCTCGGCGGAGTTCTCGGTGCCGTCAACGAGCTGGGGGTATTCTTCCGCGACTAACACGGTGCCGCCCTGTGCGGCAAACTGTTTGAGCAGCTTGACTGTCGAAGCCCGGATGGTCAGCAGTTGCGGAACGACCACGATGCGATAGGCCATCTCGCCGACCACGAACCGGCCGTTTTCGGCTTTGCCGATCTCGGAGATGATCTGCTCGTCGCCGAGGTCGAAATTGCGGTGCGTCTGCATCAGGGTGTTGAGCAGTGCATCGAAGGCCGCATCGCGCTTGCCTGCGAGCCCAAGAGCTTTTTCGATGTAGTCCGACTCGATGGGGTGGATCACGCAGATTTCCGCTTCGGTTTTTCCGACGGTCGCGAAGGTGCAGAGGCGGGCGGAGAAATCCTCGAACGATTTGTTGTAGCGCCAGTACGGCTGCTGGTAGCTGATGGTCGGCGGGTAGTCGCGTTTGCGCTCGCCCTTCATGCTGTAGAGCGAAAGGTGGGGACACATAAAGTTGATGCCCATGAGCGTGTGCCATCCCGCGATCCACATGCGGTCCTCGAAGGTCATGTTGTGGCCGCTGATGCCGAACAGCTCGCTGAGCCGGCGCTGTTTGCCGTATTGGTTGGCGACGGACGTCATGACTTTGCCGCAGTGCAACGAATTGTAGCGCAGGCCGAGGGCGTCGATGCCGGGCATCTGCATGTGGCGGTACTGCTGCATGAGGCCGCCCTCGTTCAGCAGATTGACAGAAGGGGCATCTTCGCCGTTGTAGTGGCCAGTCCAGATCATGTGGTTGGTGGCGCAGTAGTCGCCGATCTGTTTGGCAAAGGCGTTCTCAAAGCAGGCGGCCAGCGTGCGGTAGTAATCGAGGCGCACCCTGCGCCAGTCGCCGACGGTGTCGAAAAGCGACGGTAGAAGGGGCGGTAAGTCCATGCCGGTGCGGGCCTTGAAGGCGGCCAGAGCGACGGGTGAGAAGCTCAGCGCGTCTGAGTTCGGAGCATTGACGCGCGGACTGATCTGCGGTTCGTCAGTAAAGATTCCCCGCACGTGCGACTGGCCTGCAAAGCGTTGAGCGTAAGGAACATAGCTACAGTCGATAAACGCCTTCACCATGTCGGGGTTCATCAGGTCAACCCACGACGTACCATTGAACCACGCGTTGCCCAAGGGATCCACATGGCAGACGTATTTGAAGGCGGCATCCTCGAAGAGAACCGTGTCCGGGGCGGCAACGGGCTGATCCTTTTTAACGCGCAGAAGGGAACGGGCGCGGAACGCTTCATTCTTGAGCGGCACGATGCCACCGGCGAAGCCGCTGGGCCATTTGTCCTCGTCGTAGAACCAGGCGTCGATATCGAGGGCTTGGGAGCTCTTGACGCCCGAGGCCATGATCGAGAACCACTCATCGCTCAGATAGTCGGTGAGAAGCCCGATGCGGCTATGAAGAAAAGTGCCGCCGAAGCCGCCTTCTTTAAAAATTCTGAGCTGCCGGTCCAGCTCGACGGGGTCGAGCGCGTCGTTCAGAGAGTAGAACGGCACAGAGCGGTAGGCGTTGAGCGGCGCACGGAATTCGGCCTGCTCGAACCGGGCGGTTTGGAGCGGCTGCTCTTTCTTGACCGCGGGCTTTTTGGGCCGAGCTTCCGCCGGTTTCGGATGCTCAATCGGTGGCTTGACGCGCGGGGCTGGCTGTATGGCGGGCGGAGGCTGGGTGCCCACGGGAGGTTGTTCCGCCGTTTGGTTCACGCATCCAGCCAGGCAGAGAAGCAGTCCGGCAGTCAAAGTTTTTTTCAACATAAGGGTCATTCCCAACTAAAAAAGGTTCAACCAAAACACGCTCTGGTTCTAAAGCCGCGGGGCAGCGGAGCATAAAAAGCAAACAGAGAAAAAGTCGAATCACCGTAAGTGACCGCTTTTTCTCGCATTTTTGCCCTTTATTCGTCGGCCGAAGCGCCTCAGAACAATTCACCTTAACGCCATAAGTTAACCAAAAAAGAGGGTGTCCCGCAAGAAGCGGTTCGGTCGCGTTTGGAAGTGGTTTTCATCGCAAGAAAGTGGTACTATAAATACCGTTTTCAAATGTTCAACAGCGGAGAAGTCATGAGCGACGAAATTCAGCCGGTCGAGAGTCCAGACCAAGGCATGCACAACATCAATATCGAAGACGAGATGAGTTCCTCGTATATCGATTATTCGATGAGCGTAATCATTGGCCGCGCGCTACCGGATGCGCGCGACGGATTAAAGCCGGTGCACCGACGCGTGCTGTACGCAATGAACGAGTTGAGCAATTCTTGGAACAAGCCCTACAAGAAGTCGGCCCGTGTGGTCGGCGACGTAATCGGTAAATACCACCCGCACGGCGACACGGCTGTTTACGACACGATCGTGCGCATGGCGCAGGACTTTTCGATGCGCTATCCGCTGGTGGACGGTCAGGGCAACTTTGGCTCCATCGATGGCGATCCGCCCGCTGCCATGCGTTACACCGAAGTGCGCATGGACCGGATGGCCGAAGAGATGCTGGAGGACCTCGACAAGGACACGGTCGATTTCCAGCCCAACTACAACGAAGAGTTCATGGAGCCCACGGTGCTCCCCTCGCGGTTGCCCAACCTGCTGCTCAACGGTTCCGTCGGCATCGCGGTCGGCATGGCCACCAACATGCCGCCGCACAACCTCGGCGAACTGGTGGACGGCATTTCCCACTACGTGGACAATCCGGACTGCTCGATCGACGACCTGATGCGGTTCATCAAAGGCCCCGACTTCCCGACGGGTGCGACCATCTGCGGAACGCGCTCGATCGAGGCGATGTACAAGCTCGGGCGCGGCCAGATGATCGTGCGCGGCAAAGCCGAAATCGTCGAGTATAAGAACAAGGAAGCGATCATCATCACCGAGATTCCCTATACGGTGAACAAGGCCAGCATGATCGAGAAGATGGCCGAGCTGGTGAACGAGAAGGCAATCGACGGCATCTCGGACATCCGCGACGAAAGCTCCAGCGACGGCATCCGCGTGGTGATCGAACTCAAGCGCGGCGCGCTCGGACAGGTCGTTCTGAACAACCTCTACAAGCACACGCAGCTCCAGATGACGTTTGGCGCCATCATGCTGGCCATCGATCAGGGCCGCCCCAAAGTGATGAATCTGAAAGAGCTGATCCGCTGCTATGTGGATCACCGCTTCGAAGTCATCACGCGCCGCACGCAGTTCGAATTGGCCAAGGCTTTGGCGCGCAAGCACATTCTCGAAGGCCTGCTCATCGCGCTGGATCACCTCGACGACGTGGTCGCGGTCATTCGCGGTTCCAAGAACCGGGAGGAGGCCAAAGTCCACCTGATCGCCAAGTTCGGCTTCTCCGAAAAACAGGTGGATGCGATTCTCGAGATGCGTCTTTATCAGCTCACCGGACTCGAACGCGAGAAGGTGGAGAACGAGTTCAAAGAGCTGTGTGAGCGCATCACGTACTTCAGGAGCTTGCTCGAAGATCCCGCAAAGATCTATGGCCTCATCAAGCAGGACCTGGTGGATCTGAAGACCAAATATGTGACGTCCTCGAAGCGCAGCGATGTCCGACGCACCGACATCGTTCCGATGGAGAGCGAAGTCAACATCAAGGATCTCATCGCCGACGAGCCGTGCGTGATCACGCTGAGCCAGCGCGGCTACGTCAAGCGCGTGCCTCTCACCACGTACCGCGAGCAGCGGCGCGGCGGCAAGGGCATCACCGGTGCGGCGATTAAGGACGAGGACTTCATCAACACGGTGTTTGTGGCGGAAACCCACGACACCCTGCTGCTTTTCACCAGCCAGGGCCGCGTCTTCAAGAAGGAGGCTTACGAAATTCCCGAGGCGCCCCGCACCTCCTTCGGCAAGCCCATCGTCAACCTCCTTGAGCTGCGGGCAGGCGAATCCGTCGTGGCACTGCTGCCGATCCGCTCCTTCGAGACCGGCGAAGACGTTTTCTTTGCCACCGAGAACGGCGTCATCAAGCGCACCGCCCTCGCCGAGTTCCGCAACGTCAACCGCAGAGGCATCATCGCCATCAAGTTCAAGGACGTTCAGGACGACGATGACGGGGCCGCCGCACCGGAGACCGCCGATGCCGGCGAACAAGACGATGCGGCCGAGCAGACCGAGAACGACCGTCTCATCCAGGTTCGCCTCGTCCGCGAGACCGACCATATTCTGCTGATTACGGCCAACGGCAAGGCCATCCGTTTCCCCGTCTCCTTCAAGAAAACCGACGCGGACGGAACCGAGCGCGAGACCAGCGTGCGCAGCATGGGCCGCGCCTCGGCCGGCGTGCGCGGCATCCGGCTGGCTGCGGGCGATGTGGTCCGCTCCTTCGATATTGTGAACGATGCCGAGACGCTCCTCGTCGCCACCGAGAACGGATATGGTTACCGCGCCGAGTTCAACGCCTTCACGCCGCACCACCGCGGCGGCGGCGGCATGATCGCCATCAAGGACGGCGATGGGCGCAACGGCAAAGTCGTCTCCGCCCACGCGGTACACGACGGCCAGTCGGTCATCTACATCACCTCCGAAGGCATGATGGTCCGCTCGCCTGTCGACCAGATTCCCGTCAACGGCCGCGGCAGCAAGGGCCGGCGTCTCATCCGTCTCGGCGATGGCGCGACGCTCGTATCGATCAGCGTGGCGGATCCCGAGGACGACGAGAACGCGGTGTCCGCTCCGGAGGCCGCGCCTTCGGAAGCCGCTTCGGCGACTGAACCTGAAGTGGCGTCCGAATCCGAGCCGGCGGAGAAGCCGGAATAAGGAGTTTTGCCATGCTGCGTTTGGGTGTGAATATCGACCATGTGGCGACGCTGCGTCAGGCGCGTCGCACCGTCTATCCGAGCCTGGTGGAGGCGGCCGCGCTCTGCGAGCGGGCGGGCGCGCATGGCATTACGGTGCATCTGCGCGAAGACCGTCGCCACATTCAGGACGCGGACGTGTACGCTTTGCGCAAATCGCTGAAGACGCACATGAATCTCGAAATGGCGAACAACCCCGACATCGTGGCGGTGGCGTTGGACGTCAAGCCGAACGAAGTGTGCATGGTGCCGGAACGGCGCGAAGAGCTGACGACCGAGGGCGGTCTGGACGTTGAGGGTCAGCGCAAGGAGTTGGCTCCGGTGGTGGCTGCTCTCGGTCAGGTGGGCATCAGCGTCAGCACGTTCATCGATCCCGAGATACGTCAAGTCGAGGCTTCGGCGGCGATCGGCGCACCGTACATTGAACTCCACACCGGCGCGTATGCCAACAACACGCGCTCGGAGCGCGAACTGGAATTGGGCCGGCTGATCGCGGCGGCAGAGCGCGCGCACGCACTCGGTCTCAAGGTGAATGCAGGTCACGGTTTGAGCCTCGATAACCTCGGACCGATCCTGAACTTGCCCTATCTCGACACCCTCAACATTGGGCACAGCATCGTCTGCCGTGCAGTCTTCGTGGGCCTCGAGCAGGCCGTGCGGGAAATGTTGAAGAAAATGCTCATCCTCGCGGAGTGAGCCATGCCGTTGCAGCGAGGTTCCTACGGGGTTGAATACGACGACCATCCGGGCTTTTCCTATCAGAGGCTCTATTGGGCGGTCGCGCTTATTCCCATTGCCGCGTTGATGGTTCTGTTTTTCCGGGGATGCCACACAGAAGCGGTCCACGCGCCCGATGTGGAAGAGCCGACGCAACACTCCCGTCAGCAGGCCTCCGAATTGAAAGCGGCGCATGCGCGCCCTTCGATTCTGAAGCACTTTGCCCAGACGTGGCAGAATCTTTCAAAGGGCGATACTCCAAAGCCAAAGGCCGTCAAAGTCGAACCCAAAGAAAAATGGATGGCCTCTGTTCCCGAGGCGCTTTTGCCAGCCGTTCAGAAACAGTCGTCGGAGATCAAACGCCTGTTGCAGCAGGTCGCGGAGCGCGAGGGCGCAGACGATCTGGTGGGGGCCCGGCAGATCTATCGCCAGCTTCTGGTCAGAAAGGACGCCGAGGAAATTCGCGCGTTCGTGGAGCGCAAGATCGGCGACATCAACAACACGCTGCTGTTTTCCGACAGGCCCATGCCCGAGAAAACGAAACACCGCATTGAAGCGGGGGACCTGATCGCCAAGCTCACCAAGAAATACGGCAACACGCAGGATTTTCTGCTGAAAGCCAACGGGATTGAAAAACCGGAGCTGCTGCGCATCGGCCGCGGAATCTGGGTGATGGACAATCCGGTCTTCGAGCTGACCGTGTTTAAAAAAGGCGGCAGCGCGGTGTTGACGCTGAACGGGCGGTTCTTCAAGCGGTACGTGATCGGGGTGGGCAAGTCGGAGGCTTCGCCCAAGGGCACCTATCGCGTGAGCGGGCGGATTAAAAATCCGGATTTCGCCGGTTCGGAGCCGAGCGAAAAGGACGCGACCGATTCGAAAAGCGCGATGGGTACGTGCTGGCTTGCGCTGGCGGCCACGGACGAAACCCCGGAAGTGAACAATTTCGGCCTGCACGGAACGTGGAACGAATCGTCTCTCGGCAGGCCTTCCGACGCCGGATATATCCGTTTTCGCAACGCCGACATTGAAGAGCTGTATGTGCTTCTTCCGCTCGGTTCGCTTGTGAACATCGCCGACTGACGCCGCTTATCTCTGCCGCTTCGAGAAGATAAACGGGAGGGCTCCGAGCAGATTGACGAGCACGACCATCAGGTGGCCCGCCAGGCTGAAGGCGATGAGATGGGTGCTGTCTAGTCCCAGAGGTCTGGACAAATGAAGGGCGACGGTTTCGCGTAGCCCCAATCCTCCGATCGATACCGGCAGCGTTGAGACCACGCCGAAGAGCGGAATCACGTACCACACGCAAAGCGTCGGAATGTCGAGTCCCAGCGCTTGGCATAAAAAAACGTTCTGCCATGTTTTTAAGAACTGTGATGTTCCCGCCGCGGCCAGCATCTGCGCAAAACGCCGCGGCGTGGACATGAGCTCGAACACGGGTTCAAGAAGCGGAATCAGCCGTCCGCGAATGCCCGTGCGCGGCCAGCGCTGCATCCGCTTGCTCAATCGCTTGGCAAGGGCCGGCGAACACAGAAATAACGCGATGAGCCCGACCGGTAGCGCGGCTGCCCAGACGCGTTGGTTCAGCCGGATCAGCAGCGCGAACAGGCCGATACACGTCAGCAGGCCCAAGTTGAGCGCGCGGTCGAGAAGCAGGCTTATGACCACGAAGCCGGGCTGGCCCCGTCCGCGTCCAACCATGTAACCTTTGACCACATCGCCGCCGACGTTGGAGGGCAAGAAGCTGTTGAAAAACATCCCGCTCCAATGGCAGGCCGCCGTTTCGCGGTAGCGGATCGTTGGCCAGCGCACGCGCAAGACACACAACCAGGAAGCCGCGCCTGCGAAACCGCCCAACACGAGCAGCAGCGCCGAAAAGGCCAACGGCGCACCGCGGATATTTCGCAGACAATCTTTCAGCGTGTCGAACTGAACAAAGCTGAGCGACCCCGCCAACAGCGCCAGCGTTATGGCGATCTTTGCGAGCAGGGTCAGGTGTTTTTTTGTTTCGGGAGACATGAAAGAGGATGAAACAAGTCAGCTTTGGCCGTTCACTCAAACACAATCCGATACGCGAAGGACTGTCCATCGCAGCTCAGATGCAGCGTCGTGCCCTCTTGCGTCCACGTCGGATCTTTCGCCGCGGCAATGAAAGGATCCACCTTCTCGACCGAACGGACCCGGGCCGATTTCGCCTGGAAAGCGGCCAGTTGGACATCGGCGCGGAACGGTTGGCTGCCGGGCAACGGAATGAGCTGCCAGGCGGGACGTCCCGCAAAGAGGCGCCATACCCCGTTGTCGGAGTGCAGCAAACGGAATGCGCCATCGGTGACGACAGGGCCGAAATTCAGCATCTTCTTCGACACGTTCAGATCCAAGGTTTTTTCATCTGTGTGGGCGGTTTCCAGCTGGAATGTTCCCGACGTAAAGGCCGCACCGTTCTTCGCCACGGTCATCACGCCGCCCATGATGCGCTGGTTGCTGTCGGTCAGACCGCGGATGGAAGCGCGATCACCCTTGCCGGGTTTGAAAAGCCCATAGCGGATTTTGTATTGGCCTGCGGGCAGCGCTTGGGGAATGGCGATGCGGGCGGTTGCCGTAAAGGTGCCGGCCTGGGACAGTTTAGTGCGGTCAAACGGCATATCGGCCTGAAAGGCGATGCGCTCGTGGTTGTCCGTTTTTGAGAGGTCGTTGCAGATGTGGACGAACGGCACAAATCCCGCAAGGGTGGGCTCCAGCACATTCCAGTTGAACGTGACTTCGAACGCGCCGTTGCCGAGATACTTGCCACCCGCCGCAGAGGACTCGACCGCCAGCTTGCTCAGCGCATTGAACATCGGGCGCGCATCGGCGAAGAAGGCGGTTTTCGATTTCGCGAACCCCGCACGCTGTCCGTCGATCAAGACCACGCCCGCCTGCGCCTCGGGCGTCGAGACGTAGAAGCCGTACTGGGGTAGCGCCCGGCCGTCCGCCACGCTCCAAACCACATTGGAACCGCGGTTGGACCAGGCTTGGCCGCCTTTGCTGAAGGTGGTGTGCTGCTGGTGCACCGTTGCCCCGAAGGTATGCGTCTCGAGGGTTTCGCGAGCCAGAATATCGCACACGTCGTGCAGCAGCCAGTAGGTCATGACGGCCCGCCGCGAGAAGGGCCCGTCGCACATCGGGTTGCGGCCGCCCAGGACCGTGTTGGAGAGGTAATCGTCGCTGCCGTAGTTGTGCAGGGGGCTTCCGCCGTGATCGTCCCAGTCATCGGCGCTGTAGCGGTTGCCCAGGCCGCCTGCGAGCAGGACCATCTTGCCGTGGGTTGCCATGTCGTGCCACGGCGTGCGATCGGAGTCGCCAAAGGTTTTCATCCAGCGGATGGCGGGGAAGTGATCCGCTTCGCCGGCATCGATGGAACCGATCAGGCTGTCGGCGCCTGCTTCGCTGATCATGGGTGCGCCTTTTTTGAGCATTGCGCGGCAGGTGTCGAATGCGTCGCGCCACTCCTTCGCGGTCCGCGTGCGGGGATAGAAGGTGCCGGCCCGGTCATAGTAATCAAAAGGCGAGATCGCCGTAAACACGTCGATGAACAGGCTGTCGGGATGGAAGTTGTCGTGCATCAACCGCATGTTGGATTCCAGCCAGGGTTTGAATCCGTGCGGCAGCCAGCGGTAGCTCAGCGCCTGCCGGCCTTTGTTGTACCAGGCCTTCATCGGTTGACCGTTCTCGTGAAAGACGATCCGGTCATAGCTGTAGCCTTCCGCATCGGGATAGAAATCGATGTAGTTGTCGTGCGGGCAGAAAAGGATGCCCGCCTTCTCAGCCGCAGCCCGCATGGCGAGGAACGGTTCGAGGCCTCCCGCCGGCGGATAGATTTCCGGCAGACGGTAGTCATATCCCCAGCGCTGCCAGGCGTGCTTCACGAAGATCGCGTGGTTCAGCCCATACCGTGCGGCGTCGGTCAGGTCTTTGGCTGCAACGCCGTAATCGCCGCCCCACTGATCGAAACAGACGCGGCCTTTCAAGGTGTCGACGCCGGGGCCCTTCTGAAAACCGCTGAGGTCGCTGTAGACGCGCGCCGCGGCGAAGGCACCCCGTGTGGAAGGGATGAACAGGAAGGTCGCATCGTGCGAGGTTTCCAGCGCGAACCGCTGCGTGTCCGGCGCATGGGTCAGGCGATCGGGGAAGATGTCGCACGCCTGCACAAGGCTGAGTCCATTGGTGTAATCCGCGCCGATATGGCGCGTGCTGAGACCAAAGCCGCCGCCGTGCAGGTCGAACGCGCCAGGATTTTCGATGACGTTGCCGAAGCCCGCGTAGGCGCGCCAGACGGCCGCATTGGCCGCGCCGATGCCCAACCGCGTATAGCGGGGCGTGCCGCGTGCGTCGCGCACGGCGCCGGGCATATCCCAGGCGATGCGCAGCGCGCCGCGATCGGCTTCGATTCTTGCGCGGACCGTCAGGGGGCCTTTGGGGCATGCGACGCGGTGCAGGACGGTCCACGCATGGCCTTGGCCCTCGGTCTCGACGCGCAAGACGGGCTGACCGTTTTCCGTTCCGCCCACGGCGGCGCGGTCGACATCGCAGGCAAAACCGCGATAGGTCAGCGCGCGCTGGCCGTCTGAAAAGGCGATCACGCCATCGGTGAGCCCCTGTTCACCCAGCACGACCGCTGCGCCAAAGCGTTGTCCGTTGACGTCCAAGAGGAAGACGCCGGGTTTGCGAGCGGAACCGTTGGACAGCGCTGCGTTGGCGCGTGCGACGGCCTCTTGTTCGCGGGCCTGCCACTGCGCATCGGTCGGAGGCACCGGCAGGCTGCCGACGGCGATTACGGGGTCGCCACAGTAGCACTGATCGCACGTCGTGTTGTTCTTGGGCCCCGGCCCGGTCCAGAGGCGCAGCGTGATATGCTGACCCGCATAGGCGCCCAAATCCACGGCGGCGGACTCCCATGTTTTACTGGCGCTGAAACGTGTAAACAACTCCTTTTCCACACCGTTTGCCGCGAGGACGAAGACCTTGAATTCTGTGCCGTCGCTGAGGGGCTCCGTGGCGCTGCTGTCGCGCAGGGCGGTGAAGAACTTCAGCACGGCGGGCTTGTTTGCGGGCAACGCCAGCTTGAAATCGTTCCACGTCACGCCCGGTGCGCCGCGGTAGGGCGGATGGATCGCGAACCCGGCGCGCGTCACGCCGCCGCGCGTGGCGGGTTCGCGACTCATATGCGTGCCGCTGGCCGGGTCGGCGCCGGAGAAATTCACGCCCAATTCGGTGGCCGCGCCCTTTTGACGCGAGAAAACGCGGCGGTCCGCGCCGCTGTCGAGGCGCAGCACGCCGTCGGTCAGAGACACTTCGAGTTGAGCGGCGGCAGCTTTGGCGGCGGCGGGTCTTTCCGCCTCAAAGAGGGCGATCGGATGCAGCTCGATGGGCTTGCCGTCGAGCGCGAGCGAGAGTTTGGCGTGTATGGGGTAAAGGGCGTTCAGAACGGAAGCGCGCGCAACGGCGGAACAGGAGATGGATGCGCTCTTTCCGGGTGCGACCTGCAGAAAGACCGCGTTTGTGCCGACGATGTCCCAGTCGTCGTTGAGCCACAGATGAATCGCGCCGGAAACCGGCTGAGTGCGCTCATTCGCGAGGGTGACGGTGAAGGCCAGCGGTTGGTCGGTTGGCACTTTTTGAACCACGACCCGGTCTTTTCCAGACTCCTCCTTGAAGCCCTCGATTTTGAGCGTGACGCCCTCTTGTTTATCGAGCGGTGGAGTGAACGAAAAAACGGAGTTTGCGAACAACAGCGCGGTGAACAGAAAGACGGATACAAAACGATGGCTCATAGTTTCCCCCTAAACAAGCGTCCCTGCATCTTCATTCCCAAAGTTGATCAATCAACCCGTTATAGGCAACATTGAAACACAAAGGCGGCGTTTTCACAAGTGCAGGACCTTTTGTGGGCCGACGCATTGCGAAGAAACGGTTTTTAAGATATAGTTCTCTAAATGATGGAAAGGGGCGAACGAGATGAATTCAGGGAATTTGGCAAGGCGGACTTTTCTCGGTGTAACGGGAAAAGCGGCGGTTGGCGTTGCGGCGTGTCGCTGCATGTGCGGTGAAGCGTGTGCGGAGACCGGCGCGAGGTCGGACGCTTGCGTGGATGCGATCTGCGGCATCTATTGCGGCGCATGCCCGGCGCTGATGGAAAGCCTGGCGGCCAAGACGGCCTCGGAGGTCAAATGCCTCGGGTGCCGCAGCAGCAAGAAAATTCCTGGGTATGCGCCCAAATGCGAGGTGCGCAAGTGTGCCAAATCCAAGCAGCTCCAATCGTGCGGCCTCTGCAAGAGCTATCCCTGCGAGAAAATCAAAGCGCTCTTCAACGACAAGCCGAAATATGGTTTGCGGGAAAAGTACCTCAACGCCATTCACGACAAAGGGTTGCCCGCCTGGTTGGCCGAGATGAAAGAGCGGTGGACCTGCAAGAAATGCGGAACGGCGTTCGGTTATGGCATGACCGTCTGCAAGAAATGCGGAGAGAAAATCTATTCGGACGCCGAAGAGTTTGCCGAATTCAAAAAAAAGCGGACATAAACGGAGCTGCGGCTTGGAGAACCGAACATGTATGGCATGGACGAGGTATCGACTGCGCAGCAGAT
>Ga0116170_10003187_pt1 | contig 15440 bp, 13 predicted proteins | sample AD_JPNHW1_MetaG_FD_89797 | JGI IMG/M metagenome (GOLD analysis project Ga0116170, IMG submission 89797) | Active sludge microbial communities of municipal wastewater-treating anaerobic digesters from Japan - AD_JPNHW1_MetaG | ecosystem: Engineered > Bioreactor > Anaerobic > Digestate | place...
ACAGGCAACAGGCTGGTAGCTTTGTCAGAGGCAAGTGACTCATAGGCACCCTCATTGATTACCACCTCTCCTTTTGAATAAAAAGCAGAATGTGTAAGCCATTTTTTCCCCTGTGAAGAACCCGGGGTTGGCTTAAAAAAGGTCTGAGTCGTCCCAGGCGTTTCTTCTATTATGTCAAGAAGAATGTTATCGCTTTTCCCGTTTACAAGGTGAACCGGAATCCCTGCATCAGCTACTTTTCTTGCCATTCCAAACTTCGTTATCATGCCCCCGCGGCCAAAGCTCGATTTTGTGGGTGCAATATATTTTGAAACTGCGCCATAGTTTTCATCTATGATCGGAATCACTTTTGACTTTGGGTCAGAAGGATCTCCATTGTATATGCCATCCACATTGCTCATAATAATCATTGCATCCGTATTCATCATTGATGAGAGCAGACTTGCCAGTTCGTCATTGTCTGTAAACATAAGTTCAGTTACAGAGACAACATCATTTTCATTTATTATCGGAATAATTTCATGATCAAGCAATGTCTCAAGACTGTTACGAGTATTGAGAAAATGCCTGCGGTCGCGGAAGTCTTCCTTTGTCACCAGTACCTGGGAGCAAAGTATTCCATGATTGTTGAAAAGACGTGAATAAATATTCATTAATTTCACCTGTCCGACTGAAGCCCATAGCTGTCTGCATGATACGGGATCATTGTTCCTCCTGCATTCAAGTTCCTGCCTGCCGGAAGCAACTGCTCCAGAAGAGACAAGCAAAATGTTTATCCCTCTCTTTCTCAACTCCGCCAATTGGTCAACAATGGCTGCAATACGTGGCTCATCAATCATGCCGTCAGCACCTGTCAATACATTTGAGCCAATCTTAATAGTTATTGAATTATACATTTAAAATGAATAAATATAAATATTTGGCAAATTAAATCTATTTTTCTCTATTGTGAAAGAGAAAAATGAAAAATGTCATGTTTTAAGTTCAGTGATGATGTAATCGGAAGAGAGAACTGAGAAGATAAAAGGGGAGAGCGGTAAGAGGTAATCGGTAAGAAGTAATCGGTAATACGATTATACCTGGTTTTCGCGAAACGAGGAACGAAGAACGCGGAACTTTTATCCCTGTCTTATGGCCTCACTATGGTAATGTCTGACACATATATATATTCACCGTCAAAAACAGCGGTTGCAATCTGCGATGCAACGTTGGCAGGATCCATAAATGTGGAGATATCGCGTTCCTCATTATCCCAGAATGGTGTCTTCATTCCACCGGGATAAACAGCTATGACTCTTTTGCCGCTGCCTTTGAGTTCAGCTCTCAAGGCTTCGGTAAAACCACGGGCACCCCATTTGGCGGCACAATAAACTGTTTCTGTAGCCCTGCCCACAAGTGAGGACGTAGACATTACATTTACTATTGTCATCCTGCTGTCCGGAGAAGATATATTGAGTACTGCCGAGGTCAGCAATATCATCCCTGTCAAACTGGATCCTATTATATTCTCAACGTCAGGCGACCTGTTCTCATTTGCTTTCCTGAAAAAGCCTGTTCCTGCATTGTTGAAAAGGTATTCAACATTTTTCCCTTCACGCGCAAGAAATTCAGCGAGATTATCGATATCGTCCTGGTTTGTGATATCGCATCTGAATGGAATGACACTTCCCTTTAGTCCACTTTTCTGCAGCGATTCAGAGACTGCGTTCAGTCTTTTGTCATCTCTGCCAGCGATAATCACATGTTTCCCACGGCACATAGCTTCTCTTGCAAGTTGTGAACCCAGCCCGCCAGCTCCTCCCGTTATAACGGTTACATTCATCTTTTCTTTCATTTCAGCCATGACCATATCTGTTTAACAAAAAGTGAAAATAGCAAGATTTATTATTTTAACTCTCTCTTTTTCGTTATTTACAAAACTATAAAGAGATAATTACAGCTTCATCCTTTGCGGCTTAATCATATTTTCAGGGGCCAGTATTCTATCCAACTGTTCCTTTGTCATCAGTTTCCTGTTGAGCACAAGATCATATACACTCTCCTTTGATTCCAATGCATCCTTAGCAAGCTGGGTACAGGTCTCATATCCAAGGAAAGGGTTGAGCGCGGTTACCAGACCAATACTGTTATGAACCATCTGCCTGCATCTTTCTTCATTAGCTGTTATTCCGTCTATGCATCGGTACTTAAGTGTGCTCATTCCATTTTTAAGCATCTCTATAGACTCAAAGATGCTTTGTACTATGATCGGTTCAAAGACATTAAGTTCAAGTTGGCCAGCTTCAACGGCCATTGTAACAGTAAGATCGTTACCAATTACTTTAAAGGCTATCTGGTTTACCACCTCAGGGATGACAGGATTAATTTTGCCTGGCATAATGGAAGATCCGGGTTGCATGGCAGGAAGGTTTATTTCATTTATTCCTGTACGCGGTCCGGACGAGAGCAGTCTGAGATCATTGCATATTTTAGATAGTTTTACGGCCAGTCTCTTCACAGCAGAGGAATACATAATGAAAGCCCCGGTGTCCTGCGTTGCTTCAACAAGGTTGGATGCCAATACTATCTCAAGGCCGGTAATATTTCTCAGATGTCTCACCACAGCATCTGAATACCCGGGTTCTGAATTGATCCCTGTTCCAATTGCTGTGGCACCCATATTAACTTCAAGAAACAGCTTTGCATTCTGGTTCAGTCTTTCCACCTCTTCTCCAAGGGTAACAGCGTAAGCTTCGAACTCCTGCCCGAGTGTCATGGGAACGGCATCCTGTAACTGGGTGCGCCCCATCTTTATAATGTTTCCAAACTCTGAAGCTTTGTTATGAAACGATTGAATAAGAAACTGAAGCACCTCCACAAGCTTTTTGTTGGAGTTAACCAGGGCAATCTTGACTGAAGTGGGGTAGGCATCATTTGTTGATTGGGAGAGGTTTACATGATTATTGGGGTGGCAATGATTATAGTCTCCTTTTTCATATCCCAGGATTTCAAGTGCCATGTTGGCAATCACCTCATTGGCATTCATATTTGTAGAAGTGCCGGCTCCCCCCTGTATCATGTCAATGACAAAGTGGTTATTAAACTTACCTCTTCGCAGTACTTTGCAGGCTGTAACAATCGCTTCTTTGATTTTTACATCCAGCAGGCCAAGCTCATGGTTTGCTTCGGCAGCTGCTTCCTTTACCATCGAAAGAGCATCAATAAGATCAGGATAGGCATTTATTGAAACGCCGGAGATACTGAAGTTCTCAAGCCCCCTAAGTGTCTGAATGCCATAATACGACTCAAACGGTACATCACGTTCACCCAGCAGGTCATGTTCGCGACGCACCTTACCCGATTCATACTGTGTTGCAGGGTCAATGATGCGGCTGTTGGAGTTTCGCATCCGGCGTGAGATAACCCGGGTAATGTTTGAAAAAACTTTTAGTGTTGTATTTGCATCGTGAGAGAAAAAATCCCTGCTCACAGTCACCACAACAGTGTCTTTTAAAGCACGGGCTGATATGGAGTGTGGAGAGTCATCAGAAAGCGAGCCTTCTCCCAGAAAATCACCATTGCCCAGATAGGTAAGCCTGAGTTCCGTTCCTGACCTGTTGCTTTTGAAAAGTTCCACCTCACCATCAAAAATGATGAATATGTCCTCTCTTGGACCGTTTTCGCGGAAGAGAAGTTCGTTTTTTAAAAATTTCCTTGGTTTGACGGTAGTTACCAGGTAATTGAACTCCTGGTCTGTCAGCCCCCTGAAGAGCTCAATTTTTCTCAGAAACGACATTGTTGCCTGCTGGTCCATAGTTTATGATTATTAGGAGTATATAATATAACACTGATACAAAGCCTAAGGTTCAAATCAAAGCATCTGCAATCTTTCACATCATATCCCCATAGCCAAACTTTAACAATTGCAGGATTTCTTTTTTATTATCTTTGGTCAGTAACAGTCATTCAGAGCAATACTTTCTATTTAAAATATTCACTAAATCTTTTACATTATGAAAATAGTAAAACTCATTATTCTTGCCTCTTTAATTTTATTTTCTGAGGTTATGAATGCACAGGAAGATGTTTCAGATGTACGCCAGTATGACAGACTTGATGTTGGCCCTGGCGTTGGAATAGATCATGGGGGATTTGGTGTCAATCTTTCTGCTTACCCTTCAGAAAATTTTGGTTTCTTTGTGGGCGGAGGATATGCCCTTGCAGGAATCGGCCTTAACGCCGGTGTAAAGGCACGGTATTTTCCTCCACGGCCTAATCCGACGGTAGTACCTTATCTGACTGCAATGTATGGTTATAATACTGCTATAGTCGTATCAAATGATTCGGGTATGAATAAGCTTTTTTATGGAGCAACATTTGGCGTGGGAGTCGATATCCGCCCCAAACCATGGAGGCTGGGATATTTTTCCTGTGCCGTGTTGATCCCGATAAGAGGTGATGATGTAGATAAATATATTGATAATAATAATCTTGATCTGGAGACAGGCCTCATACCAATTGGATTATCTTTCGGGTTTAATTTTATTTTAAAATAGTATCAGAAAAAACAGGTTGAAATGAGTTTTTTAAAGGATTTATTTAAAGGAAAGAAGAATAAGAAGGATCCATATGAGAATGCCCCGGCATTCAGGCAGATGATGATGGAGCTCGAGAAGGAGGAGAATGAATTCATAGAGAGATTTGAAAAAATACTCCCTGTTATACGACCCAACCCTGGGGAGGAAGCATCCAACACTTCTGATGAGGGAGATCATAAATCACAAAACCTGCAACCTGTTTCCTTTCCGCTTGATTTTGACCCTGACTTTTGCATTTATTTGGGAGTCAGTCATGATGGTGAATATGAATGGCTTCTGAACAGGCATATTGAAGTTGCAAAAGATAAGATTGATCCTGATAAACTGGTTAGCAAAGCATTCGGGAATCTCTTCCAGCATATTGAGAAGAAGATTGCGGTGAAAATGATCACAGACAATATCGGAATGCTTGATAATTGCCACTCATTGGAGTCAAGCCTTGTCCTTATTAATGAAATATGGACGCTTGCACGCAAGTATGTTCATTCTGATGACCTTATATTTGCAATACCGGCACGCGATGTATTCATATTCACATGCCAGGGCGATGAAAAAACGCTGGAGCTTTTCAGGGAGAAGGTAAAATCCTATTATAGCGATCCGGCTCACCCCGATAAACTAAGCGACAAACTCTATCTGAAAAGGAAAAACGGAAAAACAGAGCAATTGGTTTAAGGCTGTTTCGTCATCAGGTATATTCGGATAATATTTGAGAAATCAAAAATGGAACAGTATTTGCCTGAGATAATTCAGAAACGCAAACAATTCTAAAGAAATCAAAGATGAAACGAATATTGACTTTTATCGTAGCGACTATTTTTACCGCAAGTCTGTTCGGGCAACAGGTTGAGGTTATTACGCAGAAGTATAAACAGGAATTTGGATTTCATGCAGGAGCCACAACAGGAGTGGGACTATCCTACAGGTACTGGCCTGGTAAAAACGGAGTGCAGTTAACAGCTCTTCCTATTAAAACAGACGATTATGTATTCATTAACCTGGGCCTGACCGCTTTGCATACATTTCACGATTCAGAGTACTTCAGGTTTTTTGGTTACCTGGGCTCGAGTGTTTCTGTCAATAACGATGACTATTTTGATGATTCTGACAGCTCGTCAGACAATACTGCCCGGGTGAATATTGGCATTGGTCCGGGCTTTGCATTCGGATCGCGTGTACGCTTCAATATAATGGCGGGATATGGCTTTTATGATGTGACCGGAGAGTTCAATATTTACCCGACTGCTGAAATAGGGCTCTATTTTAGATTATAGTCCTAAGCCATAATCAAAAATTTTCCTGAGGTTTTTATGGAATTTCAATTGCTTTTTCATCCTGTATGAAAAAGCAATTGTTATGAAAAAGTTAATCCTCTCAATTTGTGCGATTGTGTTTTCAGTCGCTGTTTATGCCGGAAATCAAAAAGACGCTCCCTCCGGGATAAAAAATGTAACTGTTTACCTGCAGGGGGCTCAGGTCACCCGCGAAAGTTCTCTCTTTCTGCAAAAAGGTAAGACAACACTTTTATTCAAAGCTCTGCCTGCCACACTCAGTCCTGAAAGCATTCAGGTTAATGCCTCAGATAATGTGACGATTATCTCAGTCACACAGAACATAGATTACCTGAATAAGTCCACTGTAAGTAAAGAGATCTTATCATTGAATGAACACCGTAAAGCGCTTCTCGACAGTATTGAGATCATCAATAATTATAAATCTGTTTACCAGCAGGAGAAGGATATGATCCTTGCCAACAAGTCGATTGCCGGTAATAACGGTGTAAGTATAAACGAGCTTCAGCAGGCTGCTGAGTTCTTCCGTAAAAGACTCACAGAGATAGAGGTATCGATGCACAGGCTTGATAATATTCTATTCAGCCTTAAGAATGACCTTGTCAGTTCCTCAAAGCAGATGATGGAGCTGAATGCAAAGATTGATCAGCCTACCAGCCAGGTGAAGGTTGAAGTTTCATCTGAGGCCGATGTGAAAACTACCTTGCATCTCGACTATTTTGTTGAAGATGCGGGCTGGACTCCTTCCTATGATGTCAGAATAAAGGATGTAAATGATCCTCTCGCTCTCTTTTATAAGGCCAGGGTTTTTCAGAATACAGGCGAGGAATGGGATAATGTGATGCTTACTCTCTCAACCGGAAACCCGTCTATCAGCAGTAATAAACCTGAACTCTCACCATACCTCCTGACGTTTGATAACTATTACACAAAACATCCCCGCGATTCATATTCAACTGGCAAGGCGTCGAACGGGAAAGTCTCCGGAAGGATTCTCGATACCTCAACAGGAGAGCCTATTATAGGTGCATGTATTGTACTCAAGGGAACAACCACCGGGGCAGTATCTGATATTGATGGGAACTACACTCTTGATATCCCGGGCGGATCAGGAACAGTTGTCGTTTCATTCATTGGATTCTCTTCTCAGGAACTGTATATTAATTCTGCCAGAAAAGATATTTCCCTATCACCGGATCAGACAGCGCTTGATGAGGTGGTGGTGGTTGGCTATGGGGTATCTGGTGGTGATTACGAGCCCTCGGAAAGCACAGTGTATTCCCGCGAAAAAAAGAAGGAACAAATACCTTTGGCCATTGAAAAAAGACAGCTTACAACCGAATTTAAGATTGATATTCCATACTCAATACCATCAGATAATCAGCCATATGATGTTAATATGGTTGAGTATGATATCGATGCAACCTATAAGTATACGGCTGTTCCCAAACTCTCTCCCGACGCCTTTCTTATTGCCAGGATACCTGATTTTACCCGTTTTGATCTTCTTAGCGGATCCGCCAACATTTTCTTTAAAGGAATATACCAGGGAGAGTCCTACATCGACCCGGAGACCTCCGGAGACACATTAACCCTGTCGATAGGACGCGATAAGGACATTGTTGTTATGAGAGAGAGCCAGAAAGACTTCTCTGAAAAGAGTATTGCCGGAATATCAAAGAAAGAGCAGAAGGCCTGGCTGATTACGGTAAAAAACAATAAAAACACTCCCGTTGAAATAACTATTGAAGACCAATACCCCGTCTCCAAAATGGACGAAATTAAGGTTGACCTGATTGAAGACTCAGATGCTGAAAACGATAAATCGTCTGGCAAACTTACCTGGGATCTGAAACTTACCCCAAAAGAAAAGAAGTCAATAGCCCTGAAATATTCAGTACGATATCCTTCAGCAAGAAAGATTATTGTAGACTAGCCCTGTGCCTCTGCTGCCGGTGAGAAGCGGTATCTCTTCCCTAAACTGAGAGAGATACCGCTTTGCTTTTTCAGGGTCAGAATCCTGAAAATTGGAGCCTGATAGCAGTTTTACTGTAAAATGAGATAAATTTGGAATACAAAACTTTCTTAATTGTTTAAACATGGCATCCAAAGGGTTCTCAGAAAAGTCGATATCATTTCTAAATGACCTTGCCAAAAATAACGACAAAAAATGGTTTGAGTTGAACAGACCCCTTTATGAGGAAAATATACTCACACCAATGAAACAGCTGGTCCTTGACCTTGGACCGGTAATGAAGGGTATAGATGATAAGATTGACATAACACCACAAATTAATAAGACAATATCGAAAATTTACCGTGATACGCGCTTTTCACACGACAAAGCACCATTGCGAAGTGATCAGTGGATCATCTTTAAAAGACCGGTCAGAGTATATGGCAATGTGCCTGAATTTTATATCTACTTCACGCCTGAAGAATACCATATCGGGATGGGCTATTATGCTTCCACACCTGAAAATATGGAAGATTTCAGAGAAAAAATAGATCTGAATCCTGCCGGTTTTGCAAAGATTGTAAAAAGACTTGAGGTGCATAAGTCAATTGAGCTCTTTGGGGAAGATTACCGCAAGCAGTTTAACAACAACCATCCGGAACAAATATTGAAATGGTACAGGAAAAAGAGTTTTTATTTAAGCGTTAACAGGAAGATGGGTGAATCGTTTTACTCACCTGACCTTTCTTTACAGGCAAAGGAAATATTTACTGCATGTTCAGAATTGTACCTTTTTCTTGTGAAGAGCCTTTAATGTGAAAAATCTTATTTTTATATAAAAATTAATCCGCATGAGAATATACCTCTTACTTTTTTTTACTCTGTTAAGTTTTTCTGTTGCTGGCTCTGATAACAAGTTCAGGGAACATATTAAGATGGATTTTGGATGGAGATTTGCCCTTGGCCACTCTTTTGATGCGTCAAAAGATTTTAATAATGGTACCGGATACTTTTCATACTATACAAAAGCCGGTTATGGCGATGGCCCTGCTGATATCTGGTTTGAAGACCGGACATGGAGGCTGATCAACCTGCCCCACGACTGGAATATTGAACTTCCATTCGATAGTACAGGAAGCCACAGTCACGGCTACAGAACAATAGGAAGAAACTTTCCTGACAGGAGTGTAGGCTGGTACCGCAAAACATTTACTGTCCCTTCTGAAGACCTTGGGAAGCGTATTTCTGTTGAGTTTGACGGGGTCCATCGCGATTCAAAGGTATGGGTTAATGGCTTCTACCTGGGAGAGAACCATAGCGGGTATAACTCTTTTTCGTATGATATATCGGATTACCTTAATTACGGCGGTGAAAATGTTATTGCAGTAAGAGTTGATGCAACTATGGAAGAGGGATGGTATTACGAGGGAGCAGGTATTTACAGACACGTATGGCTTACAAAAACCTCGCCCTTACATGTTGCAAAATACGGCACTTTTGTTACGACGACCCTCGGAAAAGACCGGGCAGATATTACTATTCGCACGACAGTAAAAAATGAATACAACAGGCCAGCTGTATTTCGTGTTGAACAATGTATTGAGAATGAGGATGGTAAAGTGGTTGCCATAAGCAATGGGGAAGATAATGGTATTGGAGCCGGCAGCGAGATTACCATTTATAACGGAGTTGATATAAATAACCCGCGTCTATGGTCCCTGGAGTCTCCATATCTTCATAAACTTGTTACAACTATAATTTCCAACGATACCATTAAGGATCGTTACGAGACCACTTTTGGAATACGTAGTGTACGGTTTGATGCCGACAGCGGTTTCTTTCTCAATGGTAAGCATGTGATTCTTAAGGGGACAAATAATCACCAGGATCATGCAGGTGTCGGGGTCGCAATGCCTGATGCCTTACAGGAGTTCAGAATTAAGAGACTGAAGGAGATGGGAAGCAATGCCTACCGCTGTTCACATAATCCTCCCACACCAGAGTTCCTGGATGCCTGTGACAGACTGGGTATGCTGGTGATTGATGAAAACAGGCTGATGGGGATCAATGAAGAGCACCTTGATATGCTTGGTTCAATGATGAAGTGCGACCGTAATCATCCCTGTGTTATACTTTGGTCCCTTGGAAATGAAGAATGGACCATTGAGGGCAATATTAAGGGTGCAAGGATCGCTACCACAATGCAGAACTATGCCCAGAAACTTGATTCAACACGTGCCTTTACCGTTGCCATAAGTGGAGGCTGGGATTATGGAACTGGAATGGTATTGCAGGTTATGGGATATAACTATATTGTTCAGGGAGATATAGATGTTCATCATTCAAAATTTCCATGGCAGGCAGGTGTGGGTACTGAAGAGACAAACACCATGGGAACGCGCGGTGTTTACGTCACCGATATGGTGGCCGGCCATTTGGCCCCGACAAACCGTATGCCCGAGAATGTAGGGACAGAATACGGGTGGAACTTCTATTCTGCAAGACCGTTTTTGGCCGGTCTTTTTTACTGGACCGGCTTTGATCACCAGGGAGAACCAAATCCATGTATATGGCCTGCTGTGGCTGCACAGAAAGGTCTCATAGATCAATGTGGATTCCCCAAAGACACATATTACTACCTTAAGTCGTGGTGGGGCACAGAACCAGTGCTTCACATTATGCCTCACTGGAACTGGAAAGGTGACGAGGGTAAAGAAAAAACAATAACCGTTTACAGCAATTGCGATAATGTTGAACTTTTCCTTAACAATAAAAGCCTTGGGAAAAAGACTATGAAGAAAAATGGTCACCTGGAATGGAAAGTAAACTACATTCCGGGTATTTTGATGGCAAAAGGATATGTTAACGGGAAATATATTATTTCTGACAAAGTTGAGACCAGCGGGGACGCTTCAATAATCAGGTTAATTCCCGACAGGTCAATCCTGAAGTCTGATAATCAGGATATCAGCATAGTTACGGTAAAGATAGATGATGCAGGTAACAGGTTTGTACCTGAGGCTGACAATGAAATAAGGTTCTCAGTAGAGGGACCGGGGAAAATAATAGGAGTAGGAAACGGTGATCCTGCAAGCCATGAGGCAGACCAGTATGTTGACTCTATCATTCATTGTGAAATAGGAAACCTCAGGATAAAGGTTGCCGATATCTCAGGAAGTTTAACCGAAATTAAGGAAGATATTGACGACTCAGCATGGCATGCGGCCTTCCCCGGAAATAAGTGGGATATGTCTGTTTCAAATCCTGATATCAAAGGAGTTGTTATCAGGGGAGAGTTTACTCTTCCGGAAATATGCAAAGCCTCGGAGATTGCCATTTATTGCAGATCTCTTGGCGAGGAACAATCGGTATATATTAATGGTAACCTGATTGCTTCCGGAATGAAAAGGGATAAAGTTAGTCATGAGTTCATCCTTGATACAAAAATGGTGCATAAAGGAAAGAATACGTTTGCAGTTGCCGGATCTCCTTTGCTGAAGCAAAATGAATGGGATGAGCTAAACACTTACCCCGGGTCAGTCAAAGTTGTGTTCCCGGTTGAACAATGGAAACGGAAAGCTTTTAATGGTCTTATGCAGGTAATAGTACAGAATACCGGCAAACCGGGAACAATAACATTGAAAGCAGAATCCGGTGGGCTGCAACCTGCTTCTGTTGTAATTATGTCTGAAGAAAATATTGAGAGATGAGACTTGAAATGATTCTAACCGGACTTTTGCTGGCATCGTGTCTTTACGGACAGAATAAAGTCCCAAACGACACTATCCACTGGAGTGAAAGCAAGAAGATATCGTGGTCAGATTTTAAGGGAGAGCCACAGTTATACACCGGATTAATGGGTGAAGCATTTTGTATGAACAGCGGATATTATGAAAGACCAAATGCTTTTACCAAAACGAACTTTAAAGTTTATGCGGTATTTGACCGGACAAAGTCATGGATTAACCCTGATGCAAAAAGCGATTATGGTTTACTATATTTCCGGGTAATGTTTAACCTTTATGAAAAGCATGCCAGAGAACTTAGAAAGGAGCTTTCTGAAAATAATCCCGGGAAGGATGTCAATTCTTTTTTTCAGGAAAAATATAATGTATCAATGACGGCTTTGTCGGATGAATTCAATGAATTCAGAAATGACACCCGCATGGGACAGGATAAGGGAGCTCTCCTTAGATGGGAAAAAAAAGTGAATGAAGATCTTCTGGGACTTGACAGTTACAAAGAATAACATTTGAAATCAAACATATGAAAAAGACATTTATCCTGCTTCTGTTATCTGCATTGGCTTTTGCCTGCAATAAAAAAGAAGAACCTTCCCCGGAGCCTCAGTTTAAACCTTATGAGCCACGTATATCAAAACCGGTGGTGGCAAGTATTAAAGTATCTGGAAATACTCTGAATCTGAAGTGGAGTCATGATACCAAAGAAAACGTAAAATATGTTTTAAAGCTCAATGATGTAGTGTATGAAAACCCGGCCAGGACTTTTATACAAAGGGTTGACTACAATACACATTTTAACGGTGAAATTATTGCAAAATATGTTAATAATCAATCCACTTCAGCTGAGTTTGAATTTGATACCCCCAAAAACAAGTGTCTTATTATCGGAACATGGTCTAATACTCTTTATTATATTGACCTGATTTCTAAACAGGTAATCTGGAAGTGTGATACCATTTATGGTTCTAATAATTCAATTATGATTTATAAGGACCTGGTATTAACAACAAATGCAAGTAAAATAAAAGCAATTGACCTTGTGACAGGTGAAATAAAATGGTTAGTGAAACCTCTGCCTAATTCCACGATGTTTATTCTTCAATTAATTGACAGCAATAAGCTATATTTTAGAGACTATACATATGATCAGACAATTGCACTGAATCTGGATACAAAGGAGATACTTTGGAAATCATATCGTGATGGGAGTCCATTGGCATTAGGTGATTATATATATATTTCAAATGTCTTTAGTGGTAATACTCTGGTAGCCCTGAACAAACTTTCTGGAGATTTTGTTTGGGGTTTTGACATGGATTATAATTACACCTCATTATATGGGCAGATTTCAAGTCAACCAGTTCTCTATGATAACAATCTTTTCTTTGGTGATAACATTGGCAGGATATATTCGGTAAATGCGACAACAGGGATAAAAAACTGGAGTATAGACATGGGCCAGTTTATTTCAGGAAAAGGAGCTCCGGTTATATACAATGGCAATCTCATAATACCCATTCAAAATGCCATAAAATCAATAAATACTACAAGCGCCGGTATTAACTGGAGTTACGTGAATTCATACTATATAAATTCATCTCCGTTTATTTATGGAAATAAAATTGTTGCAATAGGGTCGTACAATGGAAAGAGTAATGTCTTTGTTTTAGACGCAGAAACAGGAAAACTTTTGTGGAGTAAGGAAATTGATGATGGAATAAATTCATCACCTGTTGTATATGATGGTTTTATATATTTTGGGTCATACAATAAAAAACTATATGAGATTGATTTGAATAGTGGTGAAATAACCTGGCAATTCACTACAAATAATGTTATTACAGATTCTCCCATAATTGTAGTTGGGTCGGGTGAGGAGGTTATTTATCCAAACATTTATGGAATGAATTGAAAACGATAACCTAGATCTGCAGGAAAATTTGGTCAATTGTTTTCCTGGCATAATACATTAAAACAACTATAATCATGTCTAAAGATTTAAACTCTGGTACAAAAAAAATTAAACCTGCTTTAATTGTTATTGATGTCCAGAACAGGTATATGCCAATAATTCCACAGCGGGATAAAGAGATTGCATTTTTCTTTATTAATATGCTTCTGGATCTGTTCAGAAAGAATGGTCTTCCTGTAATAAGGATTTACCATACCAATGAGGAAAGTGGCCCACTTCAGGGGAGTGATGAATTTGAATATCCTTCTGCGATTAAGATCGTCAGGGATGATACTCAGATCATCAAGACGTATTCGGATGCCTTCAACAGGACAAATCTTGACGATGTTCTCAAAAAGAGCGGATGCAACACATTATTTCTCTGTGGTCTGAGTGCCGTTGGTTGTGTTATGGCCACAAGAACAGGTGCGTTTAATCACGACTATAAACCATTTTTGGTTAAAGATGCGATTATGTGTCACAACACAGACTATACCAGGAACATAGAAATGATGTTTGATGCAGTGAGCTATGATGTTGTAAAGCTCATTGTTGAAAACAGCCCTGGAGTCTGAGATACGAACTGAAATTCATATGGATCTGAGAAACTGTTCAACTGCAATATTTGTCAGAGATATCAATACATCGAAAAAATTTTATTGCGATGTACCGGGCTTACCTGTCGAGCAGGTATCCGAGCGCACTTCTGTCCCGGTTGAAGAGATAAAAAAATTGCTAAACATTTTCTGACACCAGTAATAAAATGAAAAAGGTGAACATTTTGTTTTACCCTGCAAATAAAATCAATTCAATTCCTTTATATTTTTAGAACAAATTATTCAAGCGATGAAAACAAATTTTTCAGAAAAGAAAACAACCAAAGTTGCCTATGGAGTATCAATAGGACTGGTAATAGGAGCCGCTGTTGGAATTGCCATTGGGTCATCAAACAATAATATGGGATTATGGCTTCCGGTTTGTATTGGCTGCGGGCTTGCTCTTGGTGCAAGCTTTGGAGCAACAATGGATTCAATGAATAAAAAGAAAGAAAAATAGATTATCTCACAGGCTGCAGGTAAGCAGATTAAAAAAATCAATATGATACCAACACGCAAAGATGCATGGATATTGCTGTCACGTTACAATAAAAGTGAAAGCCTTTTGAAGCATGCATTATCAGTTGAGGCCGTGATGCGACATTTTGCATCTTTGTTTAATGAGGATGTTGAGAAATGGGGGGTGATAGGCCTTATTCACGACCTGGATTACGAACAGTATCCCGATCAGCACTGCAAAATGACCAGGAAGATACTTGAAGAAGAGCAGTGGCCGGAGGAATACATTCATGCCGTTGTCAGTCATGGCTGGGGCATATGCTCCGACACTGAACCAACTCACTTAATGGAGAAGGTCCTGTTTACTATTGATGAACTCACGGGCCTGGTTACTGCATCCGTACTTATAAGACCTTCAAAATCAATTTACGAGCTTGAACTTAAATCAGTAAAGAAGAAGTGGCCCCTTAAAAACTTTGCTGCCGGGGCAAACCGCGAGGTTATTGAGAAAGGTGCTGCAATGATGGGAAAAGAGCTGGATTTTATAATCCAGGAAACTATAACCGGAATGAAAACTGCTGCAGTTGAAATAGGACTGGAAGGAGTAGGGAGTAGGGAGTAGGTAGTAGGGAGAAAGGAGAGGGTAAAGCTGAGGCTGAGGCTGAGGCTGAGGTTAAGGTTGAGGTTGAGGTTGAGGTTGAGGTTGAGATTGATGGAGTAGAATAAATACTGAAAACATCATAAAACGCAATGATTTCATTTAAAGCAAGTTTGATAAACTTTATAATAAGGAATCGTCATTTACTAAACGGTAAGCTGAAAAAAGAAGTCTTCGATTTCAATACCTCTATTGAGGCTTTCAGGG
>Ga0116170_10003189_pt1 | contig 15436 bp, 13 predicted proteins | sample AD_JPNHW1_MetaG_FD_89797 | JGI IMG/M metagenome (GOLD analysis project Ga0116170, IMG submission 89797) | Active sludge microbial communities of municipal wastewater-treating anaerobic digesters from Japan - AD_JPNHW1_MetaG | ecosystem: Engineered > Bioreactor > Anaerobic > Digestate | place...
CAGGTAATAATCCCTGAAGAGATTGATGAAGAAATAATTCCAGAAGAAACTGAAGCAGAATCTTTTGTTCACGAAGAAGCGGAAGAAGTTACGGAGGAAACTCCGGCTATAAGAGAAGAACAGAAACCGGTTGAAGATCTCTTCGCTGCGGCCGATGAAAACATAAACGAAGACATTTCAGCAGATGACCTGACAACTCTTGAAGCGGAAGAATTTCTGAATGAATCACTGCCGGAGATTGAAGAAGCCATAACTCCGGAGGAAACTCTTTTTGAAGAACCGGAAATCCGGCATGAAGAACCGCTGCCGGACGAAACTGGAATTTATGCTGAAGCTGAAGAAGTCCCGGTTACAGAAGAGGATCTGACTTCTGAATTATCTGATGATGAAATAAAAAATTTTGTTCAGGATGAGAAACCCGGCCCCGTTGAAACAGTAACTGAAACAAAAGAAATTCCTCCTGAAGATAAAACCAGAAGGAATGAAAAAGCTGAAGAGATCCTTAAATCTGAAAAAGAAAAAGAAATAGAGAGGCATATCGACGCCGAGGAGGATCCGAATGCATTTGATCTTCTAAGCGATATGGGCAAGATTAAAGACGACAGTACCCTTACTGATGAAGATATTTTTGAAAAGATACTTAGAGATGAAAAAAATAAAAATGATGATTCCGCTTTCGAGATAATCGGAGATGCCAGCAGTGACGATCAGGAGTTTACTTTAAATGATTCCATTCTTGACGGCAAGAAAAAAGCGGAGCAGGACTTCTATAAGAAATTTATTAAAGCAGACAGAATTAAAAAAAGAGAACTTCCCATTCTAAAAGTAAGCTATGACTTTAAAAAGCTTCCTGATGAATTCAGTCTGTCGAGAGAAAAGAATATTCTGGAATACTCTTTTTATAAATATAAACCGATGCTTCAGAAGGCTGATGAATTCATTAAACACAGGCATGTCAGAGATGCTATAAATTACTATAAAGTTGTCCTTGACCAGAATATCCCCATTGAATTCAAGGCTATGATAAAAAGAAATATCCGCGATCTCACCGAATACCTGGAAAAATATTTATCTTCGGAATAGTTTTTTTTAGTTATCCCCTCACTGTTGCGGCATTCTACGCTGTATCATATTAAAATTCCTCCCGGAGTGCCCGGAATAAAACTTTCTGAATCTATGCACATGTAACAGCAAATGCTTTCAAACACCTTACCAGATACAGAAAACTCTAAAATCACGTGCAAACTTTCAACGCAAAAAGACATAATAACAGAAATTTGAAGTTGACAATTATATGTATTATTTATTTTTATCTTAACTCAGGTTAGTTTTGATTCTAACCTGTTAAATTTTTTAAATGGAAAAATAATTGATGAAAAAAAGCAGCTTGATTCTCGACAACCACGGTAAAGGATTGCTGATTGGACTGATATCAAAAGCTATCAACGATGATAAGTCTCTTGCTTCGGATGATATTGAAAAACTGAAAGAGATAAAAAAACAGCTTCAGGAGGAATAAACAGCTCAGAATTCCCCCGGCTTCATTAATAAAACGATATCTCAAATAGTATAACACTCATTACCGGGGGTGTTATACTGAACTTTTCAGTCCATATCTCTCCTTAAAATCTTCGGCTGGTATATTTTATTACCCATCATACTCTGCACATGAATTTTGGAAAAATCAAGTACAGCAGAGATCGAAGCTTCAGCAGTGAACCCGGTTTTCCCAAAAAACATAAAACAATAATCCTTAAATTATGCTTGTTCTTTTCCGGCAAGACAGGCTCTATCACCGCACGGCATTACACTTAACCCTCGGAAAATTATTGACTTAAAAGTTTCACAAATATATATTATAATCTGATCATTTAAAATATTAAAACCTGAATATAAACAATTTTATAAAAATAGAAAGTATCAAACAAGAGGAAAGCATTTTGAACATACAGGAAATTTACAAACAGAAAAAGATGTCTGCCGAAGAGGCTGCCGGAATGATCAGGAACGGAGTTGAAGTATGGTGCGGTATTGCTGTCCCGGTACCAATGGCACTGGTTAATGCCCTGATCGACAGAGAACCTGATGTAGAAAATATCACTATCAATCACATCGTAGATATCCATCCCAAACTTAAATGGTACAGCCAGAACAGGGAATCTAATATTCAAGTGGACTGCGGCTACCCGTCCTCATGCAGGGCCAAAGTGGTTAACGGGGACTTCACCATGACACCTAACCGTTTTTGTGAGCTGCCAAAAATCTACACAGATGAAAATTTCCGGCCGATGCATGTAGCAATGATAATGGTAACCCCTATGGACAAGCATGGTTACTGCTGTCTGGGGCTCGGTGCGGATGCGACACTCCCTATTGCTCTCAACGCCGCGCGCAGGCGCCGTGAAGGCGACAACCGCTACATGGTGCTGGCCCAGGTCAACACACAGGTTCCGCGCAGCAGGGGCACAAATTACATCCATATTTCCGAAATTGATGCGATTGTCGAGCAGGAACAGGATCTGGCTGTTTTACCCGAAACTGCAGGAATGACCTCAGAGGAGATGATTATCGGCAGGTATTGCGCAGATTTTGTTAAAGATGGTTCTACAATTCAGCTGGGCATCGGGAGCATTCCAAATGCCGTTTCCAAGGCCTTCCTTGAATCCAATGTTAAGGATCTCGGTATTCATTCCGAGATGGCATGTGATACCATGCGTGATCTCTGGGAAGCTGGAGTGGTTACCAACCGGAGGAAGACCTTCATGCCGAACCGTTCCATATTCACATTTGCAATGGGTACCAGGGCTCTTTACGACTGGATAGATGATAATCCCGGGATCGAATTTCATTCGGTTGATTTTGTCAATAATCCGCATATCATAGGGAAGAACGATAATCTGATTTCAATCAATGCCTCACTTGAAGTTGATCTTACCGGCCAGATATGTTCAGAATCCATGGGCTGGCAGCAGTACACTCACCCGGGCGGACAGCTGGATTTTGTTGACGGTGCTTTTCAGTCAAAGGGAGGAGTTTCCATCATTGCGATGCAGGCCGTTGCCCGTCCAAAATCCGGAAACGGGCAGGTAATTTCCAAGATTGTACCTAATATTACTCCCGGCGGAATAGTAACCACACCGCGATCCTGTGCGGATTATGTTATTACCGAGTTTGGCGTAGCTAAAATCAAGGGGCAGTCCGTACGGCAGAGGGTAAAAAACATAATCAGTATAGCTCATCCTGATTTCCGTGACGAACTTCAGTCAGAAGCCAGGAGACGCAACCTGATCTAAACACAGATCAAAGTAGCCGGGAAGAACTCAATTCTTCCCGGCATTTGTGTGAATTTTTCCAGTAATAATTCCCAAACTTTTTATAATAGACAATGTACTATTATCTCCGTCACCTTCGGCGGCGGAGATATATAATTATTTATTTTACACTAAAATATATGTTAAGAAATTAACATTGAAATTTTTCTGTAACATTTCTGAAAAAAGTGGTATACTTAAATATACTTATTTAAAAATAACACAGTATTAAGTATTTTATAACTAAATCTGATACATTTTTAGATAAACAGATACCGGAGACGAATGGAATTTATACTTCTGATTATATTCTTTGCTATATACTCTTTTACCGGGTGGATTATTGAGGTTATTTACAGGTCTTATACAAGAAAAAAATTTATCAATCCCGGTTTTCTTTTCGGTCCGTTCATTCCTGTTTATGGAATAGGTGCCACCTTCATTATTCTTTTACAAACATTTATCTCCCCATTACCGCTTATTGAACAGTTTATTATCTATACAATTATACTGACAGTCATTGAATATATTACAGGCGAGATTTTTGAACAGATTTTCAACCTGCAGCTGTGGGATTATTCGGACATGAAATTCAACATTAAAGGTAAAGTAAGCCTTCTGTTCTCGCTTGGTTGGGGAATTCTTGCAGTTGGGCTTTCACACTTTCTTCATCCGTTTGTATCATCACAGGTATACAAACTTAACTTCCATCAATCTGTAATTCTTTCCGGATGCTTCACGGCATATTTTATCACTGACACAGGTTATTCAGTCGCATCTCTCAACAGGTTCAGGAGAGACCTTGCGTTCCTGTATGAAAAATATTCAACACTGAGCAGTGTTGAGGCACAGAAAATAATTGCTTCGTTCAGGAGAATACTCGATGCATTCCCTCACCTGAACAAAAAACTGCATTTTAATCTCAGCGAAAATCTCAAATTAAAGGTAAACAATATGAAAGGAAAACTTTCAGAAACAATAGAGTCTATTCTCTATAACAGGAAACCCGCAGAACAGGAATACACACATATCGTGTCTGATATTCTTGAACACAATGTGTTCAAGGAATTGCAGAACTTCTTTCATCACAACTCATCAATTTATGAGCACGCGAAAGTTGTATCATATGTTTCGTATAAAATCTGCAAAATGCTCAATCTCGATTACAGGTCAGCCGCGCGGGGCGGACTTCTCCACGACTTCTTCCTGTACGACTGGAGAGATCATCATGAGCCGGATCTTGCTAAAGAGAAATATCACGGCATGGCGCACCCGAAGATTGCCCTTAACAACTCAATGAAACACTTTGTCCTTAATGATATCGAGAAGGATATAATTGTAAAGCATATGTGGCCCCTTACATTTATTCCGCCGAAGTACCAGGAATCGTTTATTGTTACTTTTGCCGACAAGTATATTTCATCAAGGGAGTTTATTGATGAATTTAAGAAGAGGCAAGTGGGTAAAATGAGAAAAAGAAAAGAGGCAAAGGGAAAGGGTGTCAGGAATTAACACCCTTCAATCCAATAATCCCGGCCGGTTTACATCACCCCGGTTCTCTGTACATCCTTAGCCTGTACAGTTACTATGCCGCCCGGAGTCAATATTTTTAATGATGCTCCGCGTGACATTATGACTCCTTTAATGACTCTGCCGTTATACATTGTGATAACATCGATTCTCTGGTACTTCGCTTTCATATCTTCAAATGACATGCCTTTTAGTTTTTCAATTTCGGCATTAATCTCTTCATCAGTCTTAATTGTATTCTGATATTTATTCTTCAGATCGTCAGGTGTCATCTTTTCAATATCTTTGATAACAGGAGTTGTTTCAAGTTTCTTAAGTTCAAGTGTCTCTACCTGGTTTATACCGCGCATTTCAACTTTTTCAGCAACGACAACACTGCTGCCCGGATCAACAAGTTTCTCTTCCTTTGTTTCAGTTTTAACAACACTTACGGCTCCCTTACCTACTGCAACTGTAGTTTTACCATCAGCAAAATCTGTCAGGAATTCAGTTCCTCTTACAGACGCAACAGCAGTGGGAGTTTTAACAGAATACTCATTTCCTTTTTTCAATTTTGAAACACTTGAAAGTACTTTCCCTTTTTCGAGAGTAATCTCTCTCTTCGCTATATCTTTTATTGATGTAACAATAACTTTTGTATTTGCTTCAAATCTTACAAGAAGCTCATCTCCAACCTGAACTATAACAGATGATTTATCGCCTGTATCAATTATATCACCATCTTTAACCATATCCTGAACCTGTACAGGACGAGGCTGTCCATTCGCGGACTGAATAGTTGCTGTTCCGGAATAAAATGAGATAACTGCAGTTGCTGATTTTCCCATTCCGCACGAAACTGACATAAAAGAGACAATCATCATCGACAATACTGCTGCATAAACTTTTTTCATATCGAACTCCTTTTTTACATTAACTGACTGGAACATATGGTTCCTTTTTTAAAAATTTTAAGTGACTGAAAGAATCCTGCAGAATTGTTAAAGAGCACCCGCTCATTAGAACCTGCTGTTACAGTCACCTTACTGAATTATTCCGGATCCTTTAACTTCCTTTGCCGGAACTGAGACTACTCCGCCGGTTGTAAGAATCTTATATACTTCACCGCGTGAAAGAATCACACCGGTATATTTTTTTCCGCTATAAAGAATCACTTCGTCAAGCTTTCCATACTTTAACTTCATATCCTCAAGTGTCATCTTCTTTGACTGCCGCTCTCCGGATTTTACTGCATCAGAAGCGGAAAGTTTATCGCTGATTGACTGAAGTTCCACGGTGCTTTTTGTACTGATAGACTCCACATACTGCAAATCTGAAAAGCCTTTCATCAATAGTGTTTCTTCTTCAGTTAAGGGAAAACTTTTTTTATCTCCGTTCACTTCGGATGAGCTTCCCGCAGCGACATCATACTCTGTGCCGTCTGGAAGATATTTTACTGAAACTGTTCCCTTTGTTACATAAACTTTTGTTTTCCCGTTTTCATACTGAACACCGAATTCTGTACCTTTAACTGATACTACTGAGTCCGGTGTATGAATCGCATAACCTGTTCCTTCTGCCAGTTGAGGTATACGTGTTATTATACTTCCGGTTCTTAAATCAATCTGATAGTGAGATCCAAGGCTTACCACAAGAACAGAACTCTTTTTGAAAATCTTCACTATCGCGCCATTATCAAACTGCAGAAGCGCCGAAAACTCTCCTGTAATAATCTCATCTCCTGCCATAATCATATACGGAGCCCCGGGAGAAACAATCTCAGTTCCTCCGCGGTTTATTCTTATATCACCGGAAGCAGCGATAATTCCATTCTGACTCAATTCATTAACAGCAATGACTCCCTGGCGGTAAAAATAATTCTGCAGAAGCAGTACAGAACCTCCGGCAAAAAACATCAGAGTTATGACAGAGGCAAATACCGCAGCTCTTGCACCTGACACAAGAGTTACAGGCATTCCCATATTTCTCATTATATAATAAAACCGTACCGCAGCTGTTGTCATAAGTGTACTCTTCTCATTCTCTCCAAGTATGACTGCAAGAGCCCTTCTCTTCGAACGGTATATTTTCCTCTGTTCCCGCGGCAGTACCGGAAGCATAAGGTCATACTTTTTCAGAATCTGTTTTATTATTTCTAAATCTCTCACAGCAGATCCTCGATATTGCTTATTCCCTTTTCTTTCAGTTTCTCAGTTACTCTCTCTGCAAATACTCCATACCTGTACCGCGCCTGTTTATAGTTCAGATTCAGTTGTTTACTCGCCTGAACAAAGGAATAATTATAAACGCCAACAAGTTCAAACAGCGACGCGTCACGGTCACCGCTCTCATTGCATATATCTTCAATCACCTGTTTAATCATCATCCGTGAATCTCTGAAACCGTTTACATATCCCATCCCTATATCATCAAAAAGCTCATCTACATCTATATCCTTTTTCTGTTTCATTTTGTAATAATCAAATACAACCAGCCTGAGGCATCCGAAAAGCCATTTGCGCGGATTCTCAACCTCATCCATCTTATTATAGTAGCGGATGAATACCTCCTGACAGATATCCTCTGCATCATGATAGTTGCTGACTTTTGAGTATATTGAGTTGAATATTATTGAATAGAAGGAATCATAATTTTCGACGAACCGGTCAGTACCCGGATCAGAAAGTTTTTCTTTCAGCTTCACGAATTTACCATCGGGTTATATAGTTTAGTAGAAAAAACCGGGGAAAATTCCCCAGGAATTTACTTTTTTTTGATTTTATATTTTTTTTAAATTAATTTTAAAAGTCAATAATAATACAGCGGATAAACAGTAAATTTTATTTTGAATAATTATAACCGTATAATAAATTTAATACACCCGGCCGGGTTAATCTTTAAATCCGGCATCTCATCACAGCCATTTTAAATAGCGAATTCAACATAATTTACAGATTGAATCCTTTCCTGCTTAATCATATTAGACAACTCCGGGTAAATCTGAATTTTCCTTTTTAATACGGGCTCCGGATATTTCCTGGAATCAAAAATTTTACGAACACAGAGGCTCTGGCTTACTCCCAGCTTCTATCCGGCTTATATCCGGCTTATATCCGGCTTATAGCTGGCTTATAGCTGGCTTATAGCTGGCTTAATTTACCTGCTCTATACAGGCGAAACCTGATTCTAATCTCAATCTTCTGTTTTTTTAAATTCTCAGCCTCAAACTTTCTTGACATATGTTTTTTTCATGTAATTGCTACCAATTGTCGAAGATATAAATGTATACTACCCGGAGGATCTGATTTGAATCTTAAACTGAAAGACATTGTTGAATTACTGCAGCTTCCGGAGAAAACTGTTAAAACATGGGTTGAACAGGGTAAAATTCCTTCTTATAAAATCGGCGGACAGTACAGGTTCAGCGAATCAGAGATCAATGAGTGGATTATCAACAACAAGCTTAAAGATAATCTTAATGTTTCGGAAAAAATAATTGAACTCAGCGCCGGGAAACTGCATGTAAGCCTGACAGGTTTCCTGGAAAACGGCGGAATATACTACGGAATTGAAGGCAACAGTGTAAGTGAAATAATAAATAACTGCGTGAACAGGATGGCAATTCCCGAGACTGTTCATCGTAATGTTCTTCTTGAATCCCTTCTTGAAAGAGAGAGTATGATGCCCACTGCTCTGGGAAAAGGGATAGCAATTCCTCACCCCAGAAACCCTATCATCACTGATGTGGAGAATGAAAGTCTTTCCATATGCTTCCTCGCCAACGAAATAGATTACGGGGCGCTGGACGGCAAAGATGTACATACTTTATTTATTGTACTCAGTGCCAATCCTAAACGTCACCTTGAGATGCTGTCAAAGATATCATTTCTATGCCAGAATGATGAGTTTATGAACCTTCTGAAAAGCAGGGCCGATTCACATACTATTACCGAATATATGAAAAGCAAAGATATTGAATGGATAAAGGGGTGACATTATGGAACTCTTTTTCGCCGGCATATTACTCTTCACTGCCGGAGGTATACTCTCTGAATTTATTAATTACCGCTATAAGCCCGCAGTCTTCTTAATATTTTCAGTTTCAGGAACTGTATTTACCGGTTACGCCGCACTTCTCTGCCTGACCGGCCAGTGTACACCGCAAATTACATTTTACATGAATTTTCCTTTCGGTGAAACCGGTTTTGTCATGGATTCATTATCCTCACTCTTCGTGTTTATATTCTCTGCAGTTTATCTGCCGGTTTCTATTTATTCAAAGGGTTATCTGGAACATTACAACGACGGGAAAAAAGAGAGACTTCACTACATATGCCTCTCACTTCTTATTTCTTCCATGATGCTTGTTGTCACAGTTACAAATGCCATAATGTTCCTTGTGTTGTGGGAGATAATGTCACTCTCTTCATTTTTTCTTGTATCATTTGAAAATGAAAAAAATGACGTATATAATGCCTCAATAAATTATCTGATAGCGATGCATGTCGGTGTGGTTTTTATAATTTCAGCATTTGCCTATCTGTCATACAGATCGGGAGGGAACTCATTTAATGATTTCAGAGTTGTTCTTAATTCCGGTAAAGGTATTGCAGATCTGCTTTTTTTCATTTCATTTATAGGTTTCGGCACCAAGGCCGGCTTCTTCCCGTTTCATTCATGGCTCCCCAAAGCTCACCCTGCGGCGCCGTCGCATGTATCGGCTCTGATGTCCGGTCTTATGATAAAGACAGGGATTTACGGTATAATGAGATTTCTCACGCTTATAGATTCTCCGTCGAAAACAATAGGATTCACCCTTCTTGCAATTTCTTCATTCACTGCAATTTTCGGGATTTTATACGCAATGAATGACCGTGATATGAAGAGACAGCTGGCTTACTCCAGTATTGAGAATATCGGAATCATAGGAATGGCCTTATCAATAGGGATACTCGGCTTCGCATTCAATAATATATACATGTCAGTGCTCGGTTTTACAGGTGCGATTCTTCATATAATAAATCACTCGCTCTTTAAGACCCTTCTCTTCCTTGCTTCGGGGAGTGTCTACCTTAACACGCACAGTAAAAATATGGAATCAATGGGCGGGCTTATCAAAAAGCTTCCTTATACTGCATCATTCTTTATACTTGCTTCAGTGGCAATTTCCGGGCTTCCTCCGCTGAATGGTTTTATTAGTGAATTCTTTATATACTACTCGATGCTCAGCGGAATAAAAACTTCATCTGTTCTATTTGTCACAATGATAGCCGGGTTTTCACTCCTTGCTTTAATCGGCGCGATTGCGATTATTGCATTCACAAAATCTTCGGGAATTATATTCCTCGGTTCACCTCGTAACGGCAACACTGACCACTATCATGAAAAAATAAGTATGGTTATCCCCATGGGAATTATAGCGGTTCTTATGTTTCTTGCAGGAATTCTGCCGCATAAAGTTATAGGATTTACTTCGGGAATTTCAGCACAGCTCGTTAAAGCCGATACATCGGCCGAGTTTATTAAAATTATTTCACTCGCATCGGATCTTTCCATTGCACTGGTTGTATTCTGCGGAATACTGGTGACTGTTACATTCTTCCGGGTGATAAAGTACAGAAAAGAAAAGGTCGGTTACTTTAAAACATGGAATTGCGGATATCAGGGAATAACACCGAGAATGCAGTACACGGCATCCTCTTTCTCTGCAGATACAGTATATGTTACCAAACCGATTCTTTTTCACAGAAAAGTACTGGTAAAACCTGAAGGTATATTCCCGGGCAAATCAGCCCTTAAAACAGAAAACATAGATGCGACAGACATAGTTATAACTTTCTTTATAAAAAAATGGATAGAGAAATTCTTTAACGCCGTCTCTGTGATACAGAGCAGAACAGCCCAGCAGTATGTAATATATGTCATTGTATTCATCATTGTGACTTTTGTCTGGGTCATATGGATTAAGTGAGGACGGGTGACATGAAAATACTATTGATATTAAACATACTGATTATAATTATTGTTCCTCTCCTTTTTACCGGGATCATAAACAAAACCAAAGCATTCTGGGGCGGAAGAAAGGGCGCGTCGATATTTCAGCCCTATTATGATTTCATCAAACTTATGAAAAAAAGTGAAGTAATAAGTACCGTTACATCTCCGGTTTTCTTCTTATTCCCTGTCATATCACTCTCAACAGTTATATTCGCAGGTTTTCTTCTCCCTTTAATTGACCATAAAGCCGTCATAAGTTTTGAGGGGAGTTTTATTATGTTCGCATACATCCTTGCGCTAGGTAAATTTTTCAGCATTATAGGCGCTCTTGATACAGGAAGCAGCTTCGAAGGTATGGGTGCTGCCAGGGAGGCTTTTTTTACAAGTATTCCGGAACCTGCATTTTTTATAATTCTCGGTTCAATATCAATTTTCGGAGAGATAAACTCTTTTGAAAATCTCTTCGGGCTCTACCATGCGGGTTCCGAGCTGAGCCTGCTTATTGTAGTACTCACGGTGATTATACTATTCATAATACTCCTCGTTGAAGGAAGCCGTATACCGATAGATGATCCGAATACCCACCTGGAACTTACCATGATTCACGAGGTAATGGTTCTCGATAATTCCGGGCCGTCACTTGCATTGATTCAGTACGGTGCGGCAATGAAAATGATGATACTTTCAAGCCTTATACTGAACTTTATCATTCCGTACAGTGCAGGCCCCCTGCTCTATTCAGCCTATTACGCCGCAGGAATTATTGCTGCAGCATTCACTATCGGCACAGTCGAAACTCTTACGGCAAGATTCAGGATAGTGAGAATTCCGGATTTTATATTTACAATCGTCGGCATGTCGCTTATGGTTATGTTCATCATACTCCTTTACTACTACGGAGGAAGACGTTAAATGGAAATACTGATTATTTTCTTCTGCATCACGATGCTGATAATTTCCGCGGTGAGCAGGATAGAAGAGTATATCAAGATGATTGCAATTCAGGGATTTATTCTGTTTCTCATGAGCATCATCGAATTCAGAAATATAGATACATCGCACTTCATCATCATGGTCTTAGAAACTCTCGGAATGAAAACCATTATTATGCCGATGTTCCTGATGTATATTGTAAGAAAGAATGAAATCACCAGGGAACTTCAGCCTTATCTTTCAAATTTCTATTCTCTTTTTATCACAACCATGATATATGTAGCAGGGCTCTTTATCTCGTTCTGGGTCTCGGGCGTAGCGCAGGATATAAGGCCTCTGCACTTTGGACTCTCAATTGCTACAATACTTGCCGCGATGTTTATTATCGTTAACCGCAAAAAAGTAATCACGCACGTACTTGGATACATGATATTTGAGAACGGAATTTTCCTTCTATCATTATCCATGGCGGGAGAGATGCCGATCATCGTAGACCTCGGCGTTATGCTCGACCTTTTTGTGGGAGTTTTCCTCCTGGGAATATTCGTTAACGCAATACATGAAAAAGAGAGTGAAAACCTATGATAGCATTCCTGATTATTTTTCCTCTTGCGGCGGCTGTAATACTGTACCTGTTCAAATCTGATATACTCAACAGAAGCGTGACAACACTCTATTCCGCGATATACCTTGTTTCTGCGGTCTCTTTTACAATACACAGGCCGTCAGATATGGAACCGTACTTTATGGTCGATCCTCTTAACATTATTTTTATCCTTATAACAGCTATCCTGTATTTCGGAGTGTCGCTGAGCAATATAACATACTTCAAAGATTCAGACGTCCCGGTAAAAAAACAGACAACATATTACATTTCCCTGATGCTTTTTGTGTTCTCAATGAACGGATTTATGCTGAGTCAGCATCTTGGACTCAACTGGGTATTTCTTGAAGCGACAACTCTCGCTACAGCATACCTCATCTATTTCGACAAAACTGATGAAGCGCTTGATGCTGCGTGGAAGTATATCTTCATATGTACTATAGGTATATCTTTTGCATTCGTGGGAATTATATTTATATCTAAAGGTGTCGGGGGAAGCGTTGAGGAGTTATTCTACAGCAACCTTTATCTTAACGCAAAGAGTATTGACACGTTCTGGATAAATATCGGATTCCTTTTTATAGTTCTCGGTTTCGGGACAAAGATGGGGCTTGCGCCGATGCACTCATGGCTGCCTGACGCTCACTCCGAGGCACCCTCTCCCATGTCCGCGATGCTTTCGGGTACACTTCTGAACCTTGCTTTTCTCGGGATTCTCAGAGTGTATAAAATTATGATCGCGGCAGAGGATATGCTTTTTGCCAGAAATATTCTTCTGATTATGGGAGTTCTCTCTCTCGTATTCAGCGCCGCGTTTATACTGAAAATTACAAACTACAAAAAAATGCTGGCATATTCATCCATTGAAAATATGGGAATCATAGCGATCGGAATCTGCATAGGCGGCCCGGGCGTATTTGCAGCGTTCCTGCACATGATAGGCCACTCCCTGACCAAAGCATCTTTCTTCCTCACCGCCGGGAATATACTTCACCGTTATAAGACAAAGGAATCGGGAAAAATTGACAGCCTTATGCATAACGATTATAAAACAGGGACTCTCTGGCTACTCTCCTTTGTCAGCATTGCGGCGCTGCCGCCATTTCCCCTTTTCATTTCAGAATTTATAATAATAAGGGAGATGATCGGAAAAGGCCGGATTGTACTTACAGTCATATTTCTTCTTCTGCTGACAATTATTATGTACGGTATAGCCAGAACTATTTTCAAAATGCTCTTCGGAAACCGTGATAACAATCCGGGTGAGCATTTCTATGACGGATTTCTCCTCTACCTTCCTCAGGCTATGTTTATTGTACTCCTCCTTATTATGGGAATATACATACCTGAACCTGTGATGAAAATCCTCAATGATGCTGTGTCAATGATCGCTCTTAAGTAAGAGGTGTTAGATGAACTGGAAAAGATTCAACTGCTGCGCACTGATTAAAACACACGATATCCCGGTCGTAACAATGGAAGATCTTAGAAAAGATATAGCCGGCAAAGTCAGGCTTGAAGATAAAAGGGTGCTCGCATTTTTCGGGGTTAAGAGAGGAGACTCGACTTTCCTTTATGTAATCCTCGGAGATGATACAATCTCACGCTTATTCATAACTTCGGTTGAATTTGATAAAAATACAAAAAGCTACAGGTCTTTCACTCCGGAAGTTCCTTCACTTCATCTTTTTGAACGTGAGTTTTATGAAGAAACCGGTATTGTACCGGAAGGGCATCCGTGGCTGAAACCTGTAAGATACGGCAAAGACCAGAGAGGCCGCACAGGGCTTATAGAACAATATCCGTTTTATTCAATGGATGGCGACGAGATACATGAAGTAGCAGTTGGTCCTGTTCATGCCGGAGTAATAGAACCGGGACACTTCAGGTTTATGTGTCATGGAGAAAATGTTTACCATCTTGAAATTCAGCTTGGTTATCAGCACCGCGGAATAGAGAGAGTCCTTATTGACAAAATGAATTCCGCAAGCGGTGAAAACATTTTCTTCCCGCAGATAGCTGAAAAAATAGCAGGTGACAGCGCAGTAGCCCACACATCTGTCTACGCTTCTTTGATGGAGATTCTTACAGAAACAGAGATACCATACAACGCCATGATAATCCGTGCGATCTGTCTTGAACTTGAACGCGCGGCGGTTCACATCGGCGACCTCGCAGGTATATTCAACGATGTGGGATTTATCATGGGGAGTTCAACTTTCGGTGCTCTCCGCACCCTGATAATAAACACGTCACTTCTTATTTGCGGAAGCAGATTCGGTATGGGACTTATCCGCGCGGGAGGCGTAAACTTCAATATTACCCGTGAACAGTCAGCACAGATACTGGAAAATATAAATACTGTGCAGAAAAAAATTGAACGGCTGATACCGCTTACAATGCTCGACCAGCCGTCTGTTCTTACAAGACTTGAAGGGACAGGAACAGTTGATAAAGAAACTGCACGTTTAATCGGCATGGTTGGCCCTGCAGCAAGAGCATCCGGTGTGGCTATAGATATCAGGACCGATTACCCTTCCGGAATGTACAGGCACTACCCCGCAAGAAAAATTGTTCTTGAGAAAGGAGACGTTTTTGCCAGAAGCTACATCCGTTATATCGAAATGATGCATTCATTCAACTATATAAGAGAACAGCTCGAAATAATCCAGGAAGGAAATATATCTGAAGCGGTAAACAATAAGCTGCCGGCTGATGCGCTTGCCCTTTCCATGACCGAGGGATGGCGCGGTGAAATTATACATGTTGCAGTTACAGACGATAAAGGTAAACTGATCCGGTATAAAATAAAGGACCCTTCATTCAATAACTGGTATGGACTTGCGCTTGCCGTTCGAGATAATGGAATCTCGGACTTTCCGTTATGTAATAAAAGTTTCAACCTCTCATATTGCGGACATGACCTTTAGGAGAAGCCTGTATGATAAATCTTATCAGATCAAGAATAATTCAGGGCAGCCAGTATATTAAAGATATACGTAAAGCAGAGATACGGCCGCCATTCAGAGGATTTCCCTTTATCAGCAGCAATTGTACCGGATGCAGTAAATGCATAGATTCA
>Ga0116170_10003192_pt1 | contig 15426 bp, 17 predicted proteins | sample AD_JPNHW1_MetaG_FD_89797 | JGI IMG/M metagenome (GOLD analysis project Ga0116170, IMG submission 89797) | Active sludge microbial communities of municipal wastewater-treating anaerobic digesters from Japan - AD_JPNHW1_MetaG | ecosystem: Engineered > Bioreactor > Anaerobic > Digestate | place...
CACGGGTACAACGCGGCGGCGAAGTTCATCTCGACGCAAAACGACATGCTCGACACGGTGATAAACCGCATGGGCGTGTAAGGAGAACCTGAATGAGAAGGATTAGCAGCAACCTGCAGCACACGGACACGCAATTCTCGCTCCGCAGGCAGGAATCGCGCGTGAGCGACACCAATAACAGCATCTCGAGCCAGCGAAAGAATCTTAACCTCAGGGACGACCCGCTCGCCGCGGGCCACTCGGTGCGCTATCAGTCGTACCTTGCCCGGCTCGACCGCTTCGAGAAGAACGCGAAGACGCTCAATGACCAGTTCAAGATTACCGAGGGCTACATGAACCAGTCCCTTCAGGTCATGCAGCGCGTCCGCGAGCTCGCGGTCACCGGCGCGAACGGGACCTATACCCCGGGCGATCTCAAGAATATCGGAGCCGAGGTCGACGAGCTCCTCAAGGAACTCGTGTCGAACGGAAACGCGACCGGTCCCGACGGCGTCAGGCTGTTCTCGGGAACGAAGAGCTTCACCGAGCCCTTCGAGACCGTGCTCGGCGACAAGGACGGCGCGGGAAATCAGGTCATCACGCAGGTCCGCTATAACGGCTCGATTCAGGGAAAGGACGTCGAGATCGACGAGCAGTCCTATCTCAAGACGGGAGAGGCCGGAAACCGCGCGTTTTGGGCCGAGCGGCAGACCCTCTTCTCCGAGGTAAACGCGACGAATTTCGCGGTCAAGGCTGACACCTCGATCGAGGTCGACGGCGTGAACGTGCCCTTAACCGCGGGCGACAACGTCTACTCGATCATATCGAAGATCAACGACTCGGGCGCCGGCGTCAAGGCGTACCTTGACCCGGTTACGAACGGCCTCAATATCGAGACGACCGACTCGCGTCAGCTGTGGCTCAAGGACGGGACGGGCGGCGACGTCCTCGCGTCCCTCGGGATGGTCAAGCCCGATCAAAAGCCGCCTTATAACATCGCGAACTCCGTTCGCATGTCGGGCGGCTCCATGTTCGACGCGGTCATCGCGCTCCGGGACGCGCTCGCCTCCGGCGACCAGGAGGCGATCGGCGGAAGGATACTCGGCGCGATCGACGGCGGCATCGACAACCTTTCGACGCGCCTCGCCTCGATCGGATCGCGCTTCGAGCGCTCCGAGCTGACGATGGCGCGCATCGACGCGCAGCAGGTAAACGTGACCGCAGCCGAGTCCCGAGAATCGGATATCGACTTTACAAAAGCGGTCACAGACCTTAAGATGTACGAGTACACGCAGCAGGCGACGCTGAGCACGGCGGGAAAGCTGTACTCGAATACCCTGCTGAACTATATCAAGTAAGGTGCAATCAATGGAAATCGAGACTAAGGCCATGGGCCGCGTGACTATCCTCGAAAAGCAACTGATAAACCTCGCGCAGGGTTTTTATGGCTTTGGGCAGTATCACTCCTTCGCGCTCATCGACGCGGAGCAAAAACCGTTTATCTGGATTCAGTCGACCGAGAAACCCGAGCTCGCGTTTCTCGCGATCGACCCGTTTCTCTTCAGGCCCGATTACGAGATCGACATAGAGGACTCGCTCCTCGCGCCGCTCAAGATCGCCTCTCCCTCGGACGTTCTCGTGTTCGCGCTCATCACGATCCCCACGGACGGCGGCCCGATAACCGCGAACCTGCAGGGACCGCTGATTATTAATCGCGAGAACAACGAGGGCCTTCAGGCTATCCTCACCGATCCCCGGTGGCAGACGAAGCACGACCTTGTGGCGGAAAGTTCCGCCGGCAGGGGGCGCTGATGCTGATACTGTCGAGGAAGATGAACGAAAAGATCATGATAGGCGAGGACGTCTCGATCACGATTATCGAGATACGGGGCGATCAGGTAAAAATCGGCGTCGAGGCGCCAAAGACCGTCAAGGTATTCCGTCAAGAGGTGTACGAGGCGATCCAGAGCGAGAACCGCGCCGCGGCGAAGACGCCGGTTAATCTCGAGAGCCTTTCGAACATCAAGCTTCAATAACCGACATATCGCGTATACGCGTCTCGGCTGGCGTCCCGTGGTTTTCCGCGACGCGCGGCCGATGGCGCTCTGTGCGCTGCGCGCACTCGGAAAAAAATCAAAACGAATCAGAAAATTCCATCGAGCGGTCACGCCCTTCGGGTACTTGGTACTCGTTGTCGCGCAATAGGTTCCAGATATCATCAAAATCCTGATGTATTTGCTCAAAAATCACGATTAACGCGGGATCGAACTGCGAGCCAGAGTTCGCGATGATGTGGTTGACCGTTTCCTCGTGGGTATACTCGTTCTTGTACGTGCGCTTCATGCGGAGCGCGTCGTACACGTCGGCGATCGTCACGATCCGCGCGGAAAGCGGTATCATCTCCCCCTCGAGCTTAAAGGGGTAGCCCGAGCCGTTCCACCACTCGTGGTGACTCAACGCGATTTCCTTCGCCATCGGCACGGGATAGGAAGATAGGATGAACGTCCCGTTGATCGTATGCTCGCGCATGATCTCCCACTCAAGCTCGGTGAGTTTTCCGCTTTTTTGGAGGATATAGTCGGGCGTGCCGATCTTGCCGACGTCGTGCATCGCGGAAAGGAAGCCGATGTTGTCGATAAAGTCGGGATCGATCTGCGGGTACATCCTGAGGCTATAGAGGTACTCGGACATCTTCTTGCAGTAGTAGCTTACCCGCTCGTTGTGGAGACCCGTGTCGTTGTCCTTGAGCTTCGCCGCCTCGAGGATGCTTTTAAAGGTCGACCGGAGGTGATGGCTGTAGCTTTGCGTGATGTCCTCGAAGAAAACTTGGTAGCCGGCGATCTTGCGCGCGGTCGCGAAGAACGGCACGAAGGTCGTTCTCGTGTGCATGGTTTTCGTCGTGGGCGTCTTGTGGAGAAGCGTTCCCGTCCAGGAATACCCGCGCTCGTATGAGCGCAGCGAGATGATGAGGTCCTTCATGTCATCTTGGCCGAGGGTTTGATGAAAAACGTTAAAGAAAGGCTTTTGCTCAATCGTGTAGTAATGCTTGAACATCAGGCTCGCCTTCGGCGTCGAATGAACGATCGTGAGGTCGGTGTCGAGTATCAAAAGCGCGAGATTGGGATTGTCGGAAAGTTTGATTACGTCGTCGATGAACGCCTTGTTCCAACGATCATGCTCGGGGAGCGCCGGTTCAGACGGAAGGATGTCCTGAACGGGAACGACGTCCTCCGCAAGGGAAAGCTCCTCGAGCACGAGTGATTCAGGTTTTTTTTCCGGCGGTATTTGACTCTGCATCACTTTTTCTCACATATGCCGGGCCGGCGTAGTCGGGCACGTTCTCAGTATACTCCGGCCCAAGCGTATTTGCAAATTCGGCCATTGCCGCCGATATGCCCGCTTTTCCCGTCGGTACCGATACGAGGTCAAGCCCGGGGACCGTCCCCTCAAGCGCCTCGGAGAAAAGGTCCGCATCGGGTCCGGTGACGAGCACGCGCTCGGCGGGATCGAGGAACGCCGTGATTTCGGCGGGCGCTATGTCGAGCGATTCGGTAACGGCCGTGCCACGCCTGAAAACCTGGGCGTAAAATCGCTCCTTTTTCGCGTCGAGGACGCAGACTACCGCCCCGGGCCAAGCCGAAAAGGAACGCGCGTAGCAGCGAAGGGTCGGGACGGGGACGAGGCGGGCGCCCGAGGCGAGAACGATACCCTTGGCGGCCGCGTACGCGATCCTGAGCCCGGTGAAGGAACCGGGTCCTTCCGCGCAGGCGACGAGCTCGGTTTCGCGCGGGGCAAAGCCCGCAAGTCCGATCGCCTTCTCGATGAGGCAGACAAGGCTTTCCGCGTGCTGCGGCCCGCCCTCAAGGGCAATCGTGGCGGTTCCCGCAGGTCCCGCCGCGGTGACGGCGAGGGTCGCCGTCACGGAATCAATCGCGAGTGTATTCATGCCGAAAGCTCTCCGTATTTCCAGTTGTCGATCGTTATCTCGCGCGAGCCGTCATCGAGCGCGGCAAGCCTCACCAGAATCGCGGATTTGGGAAGCTCTTTCATGACCTTCTCGCTCCATTCGACGACGCATACCCCGTCGCCGTAGAGAAGCTCCTCAACGCCGAGGTTGAGAAAGTCCTCCGTCGAGTCGAGTCGGTACACGTCCATGTGGTAGAGGGTCATCGAGCCGTAATACTCGGATATCAGGGTAAAGGTGGGGCTCGTCACGGGCTCAGTGATCCCGAGCGCGAGCGCGATTCCCTTCGTGATGGTAGTTTTACCCGCGGCGAGGGTTCCTTGAAGGGCGACGACGTCGCCTTTTTTCAGCATGGAACCAAGGCGTTTGCCGAGCGCTATCGTCTCCTCGGGGGTTTTCGTGATAAGGGTCATGGGTTAACAGTATACGATTCAAAAAGAACGGTCAAGCAAGTAAGCCTACGGTAACCTTCCCTCATGATCGAGGCCAAGGATATATTCCTTAAGTTGCTTCACGATCGGCAAGAGGGGATAGTCGATCGAATCGATGAGGTGTACTCGGATATCCTTTCGTCCCGTAGGCTCGGTTTCGATGGTAAACTCGATTTGGCTCACGCCCTGATGGCCCGGCAGTTCGATGAGGGCGTTCGCGGTAAACTCCCGGCGATAGTAGATGAAGTTTTCCTTGCGTATGATGTCGTTAAGCGCCAGAATCGTCACTTGCGGTTCTCTCCATAGTTGTATATATAGGCAAAGATGCGATTCAACGTCGCGCGGGGCATCTTGGCGAATTGAATATGCAATACCGTAACGCCCGGTTCCTTCGAGGGATCCATCCTGATGATCTTCCCGATGATCGTGTCCTCGGTTCTCCCCTCCAGTATACACTGAATACTGAGGTATTCGCCAGTTGATTGCGGCGCGGGCGTCTCGATACTGCAACCGCCTGAGGATATGTCGGTGATGGTCCCGGGAAATTTCTTCGGCGACGGATAGAATTTATGCTCGGTGTGCTTGCCCGACACGACGTTCGCGACCTTTACGTGGGAGAAGGTGCACGGGGTTCTGATCGATCTTCGGTCATGACGGCGGTTCGGGAACGCCTTGACCGAGTTCGTGTGCGCGACGAGCATCATGGTCTCGTTCTTTCCCGACTCATAGCGGAGTATCCTGCCGGGAAACTGATAGGCCTGTCCCGAATGGGTATAAAAAAGGATGCGTGCCTTTGACCAGATCGCGAGCCTGAGCTCATTGCCGAAGATATCACGCGGCACCTTGCACAAAAGCCCCGACGGGGAGTTGATCACGACTACCGAGGGATAGTGCTCCTCCTTGGACGTCACGAGGGTGAAAGGCTGACCGTTCGGGAGCGAGCGGGTCGAGGTAATGACCTTGGCGTTGCGCTTTCGGTTCTCGACGGTTTCGCGGATGGTAAAAAGAAGGGTTTTCTGCCGCTCGACGTCGCGTTCCGAGGCCGATGCCGTCTGGAGGCCCCGGATCGAGTCCGCCATGAACTCGTCGAACTCGCGCGGGCTTTCGAGCATTTGCCGCGGGTTTCCGACCTGATTCACGTTGCAAAGCCGGGTAAAGTAGTCGGCCTGTTCCTCGCTAAATCCGTAGTCGTCGATAACCTCGCGAAGCTCACGCTTGTCAGGAGTCTTGAGGACACGAGGCTTGAAGGGTTCTTCGCGATCGGTGGCCTCTCCTTGTTTTCGCGGGGCAGCCGTAGGCACGGGCTTTTTTTTCTTTTTCCCGTTGGCCTGCGTGCGGTTGTTGTAAACCCTGAGTAAAAAGAAAACGAAGAAGAAAATGCCCGCCGCGATAAAGTACCCGGGCTCGATGGTCGTCTGGAAAGCAAAAACGTTGGCTGCGAGACGCTCTGTCATGTCTTTACCCCCTTACCCAAAATGGAAGCTATACGGCCGAAAGCGTCGCGCCGAGCCGCTCGATTCGCGGCGCGAGCTCATATTCCGAAAGGTCTCCCGCGAGCACCGTATCCTTGGTCTCCAGGGCCTTGATGAGCTCGCTGAGGACTGGCGCGAGCTCAGAGGGATACGCGTTAAGCGGGATGCCGTCCACGCTAGACCGCTCGGGCGAAAGCCCCGCGATCGAGATAAGCGGCAAAAGCTGATAGAGGCTCTGAAGGTCGAGCGAGAAACGATGGATCGTCTCGAGTACCGGCAGATCCTTGCCCGTCTGGAGCTGCAGCGGGATGTCCCTCAGGGGCGCCACGAAGCCGGTCATCCTCGTTCCGAACTCGCGGAGCAAGGCGATGATGTCATCGGCGTTTATCGTGTCGAGTTCGACCGAGGCGACCGCGTCGGGAGCCAGGGGAAAAAGGGCGTCAAGCTCCGAGGCGGAAACGGTCTTGCCGTCGACGCGGATCGCGGTGATGGTCATTCCGGCCTTTTCGCACGCCGATTCGAGCGAGCCGAGGATTTCGCCGAGCGTGCGCTCATTCTCGATCGTGAAGTCGATTTTGTTGCCGTTCATCAGGATGTCCATGCTTTCTTCCCCTTCTTATGCCTAGTTGCCGTTTTGCTTGCTGAAATTCGATATCGCGCTCGACTGATTCTGGAGGTTGTTGAGCGTCCCTTCCATCTGGCCGTACTTCGCCTTTAGGTCCGCTTCCTTGCGCGCGAGCTGCTGATCGAGGAGCGTGATCTTCTTTTGGGTATCGGTAATCCGCGAGTCGAGTCCCTGCGTGCGCATCGGGAATATCCCGCCGGTCTGCACGTAGGGGGTGAGGTTCGCGTCGAGCGACTGCGCGACCCCGGAGTCGACGACGAGGTCCCCGTTCGTGTCGGAGCCGAACAGGGCCTTGATGTCCTCCATGCGCGATTTAAGCGTCTCGTCGAGTTTCTTCTCGTCGATCTCGAGGTAACCGCGAAGCCGCGTCGCGTCGACGCCCGAGCCCGACCCCGATTTCGTCGAGATCCCAAGCTGCGCGAGCATGGTGACCTTGCTCGCGCCGGTACCGGGATACACGTTGCTCATGATTCGCTGGAGCGAGGACTTGAGGGTGTTGAGCGTTGTGTCGCCCTGCATCATCCCGAGCTTGTCCTCCGCGGCTTTCTTCTCGTCGGGGGTAAAGTAACTGATCTCGGTTATGATTTCCGGTTTGTCCTGGGTGAGGATATTGATGTTCGCCATGACGCGATTGTAGTTGCCCACGAGCGCGATGATCGCTTCCTTCGCGGCGTCGCTATCGGGCTTGACCGTCAGCGTTTCCTGCTTGTCGGTAGGCTCATGGAGGTTGAGCGTGACGCCGGGGACGAGGTCGTCTATGGCGTTCGTCGGGCGAGTGATCGGGATGCCCTCGTATTTCAGGACCGCGTCCTGCGCGACCGACACGGGATTGACCGGCGCGTAATCGCCCGCCGCGCGCGGGTCGATGATCCGCACGTTCTCGAGCGTGACGGTTCGCTCGGTGTTCCGGTTATGCACGAGGAGGGCGTTGACGTCGCCGTATTCTCCGAGCGGCACGGTAACGGTCATTTTGGTCGCCTCGCTCGGAACGTCCGGAAGCGGTATCGCGATCCCCTTAGTCGACCGGAGCGAAAGGACGGCGAGGTCGGTGACCGGTTCTTTAGGGGCCTGGGGCGTCGCCTCGCCAAGCGCCGTAACGGATGCCGAGTTGGTGACGGTTATGTTCTGATAGGTGATGGACCCAGGGGCGCCGGTATCGGGGCCAGGCGGGGGAGGGGGCGCAGCTTGAGCGCCTTCCTTCGGTCCCTCCACCGTGAGCGTGTATTCGAGGGTATAGCCTGAGGCCGCTCGCGCCGTGGAGGAAAACTCGGCGAGGTTATTCGAGACGGGGGGCGATTGAATGCTGTTCGGCGTCACGGTCACGGCGGTCGCGTCGTTTTTCTTGATGAACCCGTTATCGAGCGCGAAGGGAAGAGCATCCTTCGAGAAGGTCAGCCGTTCCTTCGCGCCGGTTTTCAGGGACTCGATGAGCATCGAGCGGGTATTCGGCGTGACCTGGATGAGCGAGCCGCGGAGTACGCCCTCTGATCGTCGGTTGAGCGCGTCGAAAAAATCGCGGTACGAGCCGCCCTTCCAGTTCACGGTAATCGTCTTCTCGCCGACCGAAAACTCATATTCGCCTTTGGGGACCGTGCCCTTTTCGGGTACCTCCTTCGAGAGGAAGGCATCCGCCGAGGCGATCTGGTTTACCGAAACCTTAAACGACTGATCGCGCGCCTCGCGCGTCGCCGTCGCGGTTATGGCGCGCTCGTTGGTCGAGGTCGCGTTTTTTTCGCTGAAAGGATTATTGTAGGAATAAAGCGATTTCGCGCTATCCCTGAGGGTAGAGGTTTGCTGGTTGAGTTCTCGCCAGGCGCTTTGCTGTTTCTGATAAAGCTTCAGGTCGGCATCGGCGCGATCGCGAGGAACGCGCTCTACCTTCATCAGGCCCGCAATGAGTTCGTCGGTTTTGTATTTACTTGCCGTCACGCCCGGGATGCTGATATCGGACACACTTGCCTCCCTCAATCATTCCTAACCTGAGGTACGTGCATTTCGGCAGCAAATACTGCTATATCGACTCGTCAAAGAGAAGGCCTAACGCCTCCTTGATCCTAATCTGAAGCTTTTGTATCTCGGCGGAGGGAATTTCCCTGATTACCTTATCGGTGTTCGAGTCGATAACCTTGACGATCACCTCATCGAGTTCCTTATTGACCTGAAAACTGAGTTTCCGGTCGAACAGGTTTGAGACCGTCTGAATTTGCTCGACTATCCGGGAGACTTTATCCTCGCTTACGGTGCCCTTAAGCGATTCCTTGGCAGCATTTTCCGCCGTCTGCAAAGCTTCTGCTGTACTTCTTAATGATGAATTGACTGAACCTTCAAGACGGCGATCCATTGCCGTTAATTGCTGCCCGATGTTGGTTACTTCCATGCTCATCGGCAACCTCCTTGAAAGATTACTGCGGCGTATCATCCCTGATACGGGAAAGTCGGGGTTTGCACCCTGGCTTTGATCGTCGGCGCCTTTCGGCGTCGGCGACCCAGCATCGTATGAAAAACCGGATTGCTCCGGCCTTGTCGTAAGGGGGAAGAGAAAGGGCGCATCTTCCTCTTCCGGGAAACGGCGGGATTTTCGTCCCGCCTTCACAAAACCAAAGAGATGACGTCCAGAACTCTCTTAAGTTTTATCGTTTCCAAGCGTCCTATTACTGCATCAGCCTGAGAACAGACTGGGGCTGCGTATTGGCCTGCGCGATCATCGCGCTTCCCGCCTGACTAAGGATCTGGTTCTTCGTGAAGGAGACCATTTCCTGGGCCATGTCGGTATCGCGGATCCGCGACTCCGCAGCTTGCAGGTTTTCGGATGCAATCGCGATTCCCTTGTACGCCATCTCGAACCGATTCTGATAGGCACCGAGGTCGGCGCGCTGCTTCGAAACGGTCTTGAGGGCAGAGTCGAGGGATGCGATAGCCATGTTCGCGCCGTCAACGGATGAAAGTGAAATCATAGAATTACTCGTTCCCTGAGCCCCGGTAAGACCAAGAGCCGTAGCGGTCATGGTCCCGATAAAGATCTTTTCGCTCTGATCGACGTTGGCGCCGACCTGGAGCTGCATCGGACCCATAGAGGAATCCTTTGCGAACCTTCCGGTAAGGATGTTCATCCCGTTAAACTGGGCGTGGCTGGCAATGCGGTTAACTTCGTCGACCAGCTGGGAAACCTCGACCTGGATCTGCATCCTGTCCTCGGCGGAATAGATTCCGTTCGCGGATTGGACTGACAGCTCGCGAAGTCTCTGAATGATGTCGGTCGTCTCGGTCAGGTAGCCTTCGGTTGCCTGAATGAACGAAACACCATTCTGGATATTCTGTCCGGCCTGGTTCAAGCCCCGGATCTGGCTCCGCATCTTTTCGGATACGGCGAGACCGGAAGCATCGTCCCCTGCACGGTTGATTCGTTGACCGCTTGAGAGCTTTTCGATGTTCTGCTGCATCCCGGTCTCAATGTTACCGGTCTGCCGCTGAGCATACATAACGCTCATGTTGTGGTTAATTACCATATGACCCTCCTTGAAATATCCCGTTAGGGCTTTCCTTGCCCGCTCGGAGCACCGTATGTAACGGAATCCGCATGAAGGAGACGAAAGCGCCTCTCCCCGCACGCGGGCCCATTTTCGCACGGCACTGATGGTTCCGCTTATCGCCTGATGGCTTGAACGAAACCGTCAATACCGTGACATACGCACCTCAAGGAAGGTGTTTTTCAAAGATCTCGTGGCTAACGGGAAACCGGAAACGGTTACCGCGAAAGCCCGATAAACGCGTTAAAACCTGTCAGATTGACAGGTTTTCTGGAAAAGAGGGTAGGGATCGGCCCGAAAGCCGACCCCACCTCTTACCACAGTATACTACGTTATCTCAGAAGAGACAATACTTGCTGGCTCGACTGGTTCGCCTGGGCAAGCATCGCAGTACCGGACTGCGAGAGCACCTGGTTCTTGGTGTACTCGACCATCTGCTTAGCCATGTCGGTGTCGCGGATCCGCGACTCGGCAGCCTGCAGATTCTCAGCGCCGATGTTCAAGCCGCCAACGGCGTGCGTGAGGCGGTTCTGGTATGCACCGAGATCCGCGCGCTGCTTGTTGATGGTCTTGAGGGCTTCGTCGATGATGCCAATACCGCGGTTCGCGGAGTCAGCGTTCTCGAGCGACATGATCTGGCCGTTGCCGAGGTTGCGTACCCCGAGGGCAGAGGCGGTCATGGTACCGATGTACACGCGAACGCGCTGGTCCATGTTGGCGCCGATGTGGAACCACATAGATCCGGTGATCGTGTTTTCGCCGGTTTCACGGGCGAAGCGACCGGTAAGCATGTTCATGCCGTTGAACTGGGCAGAGCTCGCGATTCTGTCTACTTCCGCCACCAGCTGAGAAACCTCGACCTGGATCTGCATGCGATCCTCGGACGAATAGATTCCGTTCGAAGACTGCACAGACAGTTCGCGCACTCTCTGGAGAATGTCGGAGGTTTCCTGCAGGTATCCCTCGGTCGCCTGGATGAAGCTGATTCCGTTCTGAGCGTTCTGCGCGGCCTGATTCAAACCGCGAATTTGGCTCCGCATTTTCTCGGAAACAGCGAGTCCGGAAGCATCGTCGCCCGCTTTGTTAATCCGCATACCGGAAGACAGTTTTTCGATGTCTCCGCCGATACGGCCGCTGGTGACGCCGAGTTCGCGCTGGGCGAACATCGCAGAAAGGTTGTGGTTGATAACCATAGTTATTCCTCCATGGAATATGTAGTCGGGAAGCATCCATGTTTCCCGTCCGGCGTCCCGCTTTCCGGCCCTTTGGGAGAAAACCCTCAAGGCCATTGGCAAAACGCCGAAAATGAAGTAAAAGCGGTTTGTTTTTACCCCTTCGACGAAAAGGCAAAAAACACGTACTCTTTCTCCGATATTCTTATCGGCAGAGGGGGGTAAAACCTTGAGCGCTTTATCGGGAAAAAATGACTAATTTGTGCGTTTTTTGCGGTGCGGACTCAAGCGAGCGCATCGAGGTGGATTCGTACCGCTATTGGGCTTGTCCGGTTTGCGGTGGGATCGCGCTTGACCGCGCGCAATGCCTTTCACCTGACGCAGAGCGGGATCGCTATACCCTCCATGAAAATACCCTCGCGAATGAGGGCTATCGGCGCTATCTCGAGGGTTTTCTCGACGCGGCGCTTGCCTTTCCCGATATCAAACGAGCGGGGGCTTGCTCCTCTTGGAAGCTCTTTGACTATGGGAGCGGCCCCGAGCCCGCCCTCGTTTCCCTCATGCGCGCGCGCGGGTTCGAGGCGCGGGGATGGGATCCGTATTTCGCGCCTGAAACCGAGCGTTTCTCAGATGGCGCGGATCTCGTGACCTGTCTTGAGGTTGCGGAGCATTTTAGGGATCCGGTAAGGGATTTTGCCCTTCTTTCCGAATGTGCGCGCTCAGGCGGCTTTCTTGCCGTGGGGACGCGCCTCCTTGACGGGCTTCACGGTGATGGCCCTGCGCACGCGCAGCATGAGGCCTTCGCGTCCTGGTGGTACCGGCAGGATCGCACCCATATTTCCTTTTACGCGATAAAAACCCTTTCCCTCGTGGCCGAACGCGCGGGGCTTTCCGTGATCGGGCAGGCGGCGCCCAATGTCATTATCTTGAGGAAAGTAGGCGCGCGATAACCCGTCCTGCCTTGCCGCGGTGCGATAGCTCGTCCTTTTTTTCGGGGGAAAGCTCCGCTACGGTCAAGCCGAGCTCAGGGATAAGCACGAGGGGATCGTAGCCAAAGCCGCCCGAGCCCCGCATTCGGTCAATCAAGGAACCCTCAAGGGTTTCCTGCGCGGAAAAGAAGCGATCCGGACCAAGATAGAGAACCATATTACAGACAAACCGGCATGTGCGGTTTTCGATCCCCCGCATGCGGGAGAGGAGAAGCTCGTTACGCGCCGTGCTATCGAGCTTTTTTCCGCCTTCGGACCCATAGCGCGCCGAAAGGATGCCCGGCGCCCCGTCGAGCGCGTCCACGCAGAGCCCCGAGTCGTCCGCGATGACCGGGCAATGAGTCAGCTCATACAGCGCGCGCGCCTTGAGGACCGAATTCCCGAAGAAGGTCGCTTCGGTCTCTTCGGGATCGAAGGCGATTCCCTCGTCGGAGGGCATGACAATCTCATGGTCTGAAAGGATACGCGCGAGTTCTTCCCGCTTGTGGGCATTGCCCGTTGCAAAGTAAATCTTCATGATTGCCCAGGATACTCGCCTTCCAGCGCCGCGGCAAGGGTCGCGTCGACGGTTCCCCGGCTCATCCCGAGCGTCGAGGCGAGAAAGCGATTGCTCGGCGACCTGATCTGCCGGAGGGACTGCGCTCGGAGCCGTTCAAGGCGCTTCACGCAGTAGCGATATTCCTTTTCGAGCGCGAGATAACGGCTCGAGTCCCGGTCGAGATATTTCATCTCGAAGAGGCTTTTTTGCGCCCGAATGTAGGTGGCGTTTTGCTGCTCGCGGATCGCCTGCATCCGCTCGCGCTTAACCTTGCAGCGATCCTGGATTATCGCGACCGTCGCGCGGATATACGCCTCATCGTACCCGGTCAGTAGGGCGATCTTGCCGATCGCTGCCTCGTCGAGGAAGTTCCCTGCCTTGCAGGCGAGGAGAAATACCTTGCGCGCCTCGATTTCCCGCTTTTTCGGGCTTTGCCCCGAGCGCGCATTCGCAGCCTTGCGTCTTTTTTTTAGGACAGGTTTGGGTCCCGGAGCGGCCTGCGCCGTCTCGCGCGGGGAGGCGGGGGTTCGCGTATACTTTTTCCCCGTATCCGCGGTGCATGAGTTCCACTCGTTCGCGTTCGAGCGGTCGGCCTCGACGCTCAGGAGGGTCGTGAACGCCTCGGTTTCAAGGACCCGCTGGCAGGCGTCGCGGCTATATTGGTTTCGCCAGAAGGTTCTCCAGGAAAGCCGAATGACCCAGGTGATGTAGGTATTGAACGACGCGCGGCCCTCGTCAAAGTGGCGGATGATCCCCGGAAGCCGGGGATAGATCCAGGCGATGAAGTCGCTCCGCGAATCGTCGCTTTGGACGTCGATTTTAAAGCGTTTGAGCCCCCCGTAGAGGAAGGTTCCGAGTTCTCTCACGGCGCTTTCGAGCCGCGTTTCGTCGGGATTCAGGCGATACTCCTTGATCGCCTCGAGCAGTTTTTCGTCTATCATGCGCTTCTCCTTGGGTAAACCAAAGAGCAAGTATTGTGCCAGAGGCCCCGGATATGACGAAAAAGCCCCGAAGTCGGGTTTAGTCGCGAGGAAAAAGCTGAATTCCTGAATTTCCCTTATGGGGCGATGCCGATGAACTGGTCCTGGAAGGCCGCGACAAACCTCGGGATGAGCGGCTCGATCGTTCCCTCGATGCTCAGGCCCGATGCTTGCCGATGCCCGCCGCCGCCGAAACTGGAGGCGACCTTGCTGACGTCGATGCGGTCGAGGGAGCGGAAACCGACGGAACAGCGGGTTTCGGTTTCTTGGCGGACGAGGACGATCGCCTCGACGTCGGTGATGCTCTGGATGAGCTGGTAGATATTATCGGAATCCCGGCCTTCCATCCCGAACTCCTGGGTGTCTTCCATGGTTTCGTATGAGATCATGAGACGCCCGCCGTAGTATGGTTTCATGCGGCCGAGGATGCGGGATATCAGGATGCGCGAGCCGAAGGATTTGCCGCTGTTCATCTGGGCAAAGGTCTTTTTGGGGTTCGCTCCGGCGGCGACGAGTCGCGCGGTGTACGCAAAGGTTTGCGCGCTTTTATCGTCGAGGTGGCGGAAAAAGCCGGTATCGGTGCAGAGCCCGAAAAGAAGCATGTTCGCCTCGTCAAGGGTCGGGGTTTCGCCCTTCGCCTCGATGATGGCCTGGATCAGCATGGTCGTCGCCGGGGCGTTTCCGTCGACGTACGCGAATGCATGGTTACTGTCATTGGTCGCGTGATGGTCGATGATCGCGCACGGAAAGCGCTCAAGGCCCTTCGCCGCGTCGCCGACGCGATCGATATTCGAGCAGTCGATGACGACGACCGCCGTCCCTTCGGGCATTTCGTCGGGGTCGATGGAGGACCGAAAAAGGGATTCGTATTTCTTGATCTCCGGCCGCTTAAAGGGCCCGGAGGAAAGGAGGATCGTTTTCTTGCCGCGTCGCTCGAGGAAGGACGCGAGCGCGAATATGCTGCCGACGCAGTCGCCGTCCGGTTCACGGTGTCCCGCGAGGATATACGTTTGATACTGATCCAAAAAGTCGAGCAATTCCGCCGGTGCGTTTTTCATGGGTTTCTGTCCTGGAATTTCAATAATTCTCGTTGAATGCCACCGCCTGATACTATCGGTTTTCCGCCCTGAATGTAAATATCGATTTCCGTGCGGTAGCCTTCGTCCTCAAAGTATACACCGGGCTCGACCGAAAAACAGCTTCCCTCAAGGATTAGGCGGCTGTCGGGGAATTCGACCGAATCGAGGTTGACGCCGGTTCCGTGGCATTCGGTGTCGATCCCGTGGCCGGTTCGATGGCGGATCGCCGAAGGCGGGAAGCGCTCAAGGAGGCGCGCGCGCACGAGTCGGTCGAGATCCGCGCCTGAGGGGGCTTTCCCCGAGGCAAGCGCGGCCTCGAGCGCCGGGCGCACGAGGTCTCGCGCGGCGATAAGCTCTGAAAATCGGGTTTCGGCGCGCTCGGGGACGCAAGACCCGGTAAAGCCGACCCAAGAGATGTCGGCATAGATCCCGCCCGGCTCCTTCGCCCAGATGTCAAATTGGAGGATTTCATCGCGTGCGAGCGTTCGCCCGTTCCCGCTTGGGGAGTAATGGGGATTTCCCGCATTTGGTCCCGAGGCGACGATCGGTGGGCTGTCGGCTACAAGGCCCGATTCCCCGAGAAGGGCAACGAGATAGTCGCGCACGGCCGTTTCCGTCGGCGGCGTTCCCCGCGCGAACGCGCTTTCGACGAAGGCCCATCCCTTTTGGA